>Ga0208971_1000005_pt1 | contig 136272 bp, 136 predicted proteins | sample AOAMet1_18_M0_10_2_FD_188229 | JGI IMG/M metagenome (GOLD analysis project Ga0208971, IMG submission 188229) | Ammonia-oxidizing marine microbial communities from Monterey Bay, California, USA - CAN11_18_M0_10 (SPAdes) | ecosystem: Environmental > Aquatic > Marine > Intertidal zone | place...
GTTGCAGCAGAGCAATAATCAGCAGGTCGTAGCGGCCAAATAATATGGCTGTGGATTTAATGCCAATCAGCAGATCATCTTCACGATCAACCATGGCGTAGTAGGTGTCAAAGGCGATGGTCCAAAAGGTCACCGCGGCAAAGATTACCCAGAGTTGCGGCGCCAGAGTATTGTTATGGGCGGCAAAGGCCATAGGTGTGGACCAGGCCCAGGCGATACCCAGTCCTAACTGTGGCCAGTGGGTGAAGCGCTTTAAAAACGGATAGAGCGTCGCAGCCGCCGCGCCGCCAAAGGCCAACATGATGGTTAGCTTATTGGTTAAGAGCACCAGTACCAGAGCAATCAACAGCAGTGCGAAAAACAGCGCCAGTGCGGTGCTCGGGCGGACTTCGCCGGAGGGTAGTGGCCGCAAGCGGGTGCGCTCCACATCACCGTCAACATGGCGATCGGCGTAATCATTGATCACACAGCCGGCGGCACGCATCACGATAACCCCGAGACAAAATATCAACAGGTTTGCAACGCTGGGCCGACCGGCACTGGCGAACCACAGCGCCCAGAGAGTCGGCCACAGCAGCAGATAGGTGCCGATGGGCTTGTCGAGGCGCATCAGCCGCAGCCAGGGATGGGCTGCCCTTGAAGACTCGGGCGCTGGGGGTTGGGGTGATGAGGGCTGGGGTGAAGAGGAATTAGTCATAGGGTAAGAAACTCGGTAAGAAGACTTCGCAGACTAAGAGTGGCTTGGCCGACAGCTTAAACACCGAGCGACGACCCCAGACCGGTTGATTTAGAGACGCCATCTGTGGCGACAAGGACTGGCTATTGGAGTCTATACAGGCCCACTGCAGCGGCTCGCGACTCATAGTCGGGTCACTAAATAACAGTGCTCCCAGTGGTCGACTATCGAGGTGGCGCAATCTGCGCAAACGGCCAGTAAGGGTTTGCAGCGGAATTACACTGCGAGCAAATACCCAGGGCACTCCAGCGCCGCTCAATATGACTTCCCGCACCAGAGCCAAACGATGTTCAGGCAGGGACAGTGCGCGACGTTCGGATAGGCTCGGTCGCTGCAGTGACTGGCTCAACACTCGAACGCTAAATTCACCGCCGCTGACGGCGATCAGACGCTCAGTAAGGGATCCCTGATCCAGCAACCAGTCGCGCCAAAAAGGTGACACTCTGGTGCCACTGGCAGCGGTGGATTGACACCAGATAGCTCGGTCAGAAAAATGCACTGAGGCTTTTGGCTGGGGGCTGTTAGGGTTTTTTGGCATAGATATCACGGCCGTCGGGCTGCACGCGAAAGCGCTTGTATTCCCACTGGTACTGTTCAGGTGCCAAAGCCACAATCCGCGCCACATCGCTGTTTAATGCACTGACCGCGGTAGTTTGATCTTCGCTATAGAGAGCTTCGCTGACGGGCAAAAAGTGCAGCCGCCAACCGCCGGGTTCACGTAGCGCGGTGGCTAACAATGCACGACTAGCAGAACGATTGATCAGGTTGGTAACCAGCGTCATAGTGGGCACCGGCACGCCCATAAACGGCACCACAATGCCGCTATTAGTGTTTGGCTGCTGATCCGGCAGAATCGCGGTGGTCTCGCCGCGCTTCAGGGCTTTGATCAGGCCAGCAACGCCACGCACATCGGTGGGCACCAGAGTGGCGCCAGACTTTTCCCGGGAAGATTTTATCCAGCGTCCCAGCGGGGCTATTTTCGGCGGCTCATAGAGAGACGTCATCTTGGTTTGCGGGGATAGCCACAGGCCAATTACTTCCCAATTGCCCTGGTGGGGAACAATAATCAGTGTGCCGGGATCAGCGGCCAGAGATTCTTGCAACAGGCCTAGGCCCTCTACGGAGAGTATTTTGCTTTCTAGCCAGCTATTGGAATTGCTCCAGACCCGAGGGGTTTCAAAAAACGCCTGACCGAGCTGCAACATGCGCTGCCGGCAGAGCTGTTCTATTGCGGCGGCGCTAAGTTGCGGATAGCAGAGCCGCAGATTGACCCGGGCGACTCGCACTGGGGTGAGCTTGAGTGCGTAGATCAAAGCGCCAACGCCACGGCCAAGGGCGCGACTGAGGCTCAGAGGCAGAAAGGCAAAGCTGCGCAACAGGAGCACTAGAATAGTATTTTTCATTGCTGTTACCTAACCTCCCGCCGCGTGTCGAGCTGGTTGTGGCCCCTGTCAGGACTTCTTTTTGAGTAAGGCTGTTGAATAAAGCTGCTGTATAAAGTGCTCTGGCAATTAGAGCTTTTCCATCAGTTCGTCCTGCAGATAGGCGCGCAGGTCTGCGCCAATCTCGCCGTGTAACAGACCCAATTCGATATTGGCTTTGAGCAGGCCCATCTTGCTACCACAGTCATATCTTGTTCCAGAGTATTCATAAGCCAAAACCTGCTCTTCAGTGAGCAGCGTCTGGATCGCATCGGTAAGCTGGAACTCGCCGCCGGCGCCTGGGGTTAAGTTGGCCAGGTGTTTAAAAATTTGTGGGGTGAAAATATAGCGGCCGGTGACACCCATATCTGAGGGTGCATCTTCAAAGGCCGGTTTTTCCACAATTTTATCTAACAGATGAACCCGGTCGGCCTGTCGCTGACCACTGATCACGCCATAGTTTGAAATATCTGGGCCAGGGACTTTTTGCACTGCAATCACTGAACTTTTGTAAAACTCATATTGCTGCACCATCTGCTGCACTGCGCCCTGCTCTCCGTGAATCAGGTCGTCCGCAAGAATTACCGCAAAGGGCTCATCGCCAATAAGATGAGCGGCGGTGAGTACCGCATGGCCGAGGCCCAGAGCCTCATTCTGGCGAATATAGGTGCAGCTGACACCTTTGGGCACAATATTTTGGGCAATGTCCAGAAGCTTGGTTTTGTTGCGCTTTTCAAGTTCGTGTTCCAACTCGTAGGCTTTGTCAAAGTGATCGGCGATGCTGCGCTTGTTGCGACCGGTGATAAAAATCATCTCGGTGATCCCGGCTTCCACTGCTTCTTCAACCGCATACTGGATTAAAGGTTTATCCACAACCGGCAACATCTCTTTGGGATTAGCCTTGGTTGCGGGCAAAAAACGTGTGCCCATACCGGCGACTGGAAATACTGCTTTGCGAACCTTTTCGCCGTGTCGTACATGTACCATGAAGACCCCTTCCTTCGGATAATTAAGCCGTGCGTCTCGTACAGGTTAGTCCTGTAGTCGCGTTAGTGGCGGGTATTATATCCATATCTGTTTAGAATTCGGTGACTTTAATTGACGCTTTAGCGCCCTTCCGGCCTTTCTTTATTGGGCTGCCGCCCTATAATTGCCCATTCTCTATAAAAATACCCTTTTAACTGTTTCTCACATCCGCAGGTATCCACCTTGAACAATGTCGGCACGCCTCCTGATACATTTCAGGCGCTAATAATCAGACTGCAACAATACTGGGCTGACCAGGGTTGTGTGGTACTTCAGCCACTGGATATGGAAGTGGGTGCTGGCACCTTTCATCCGGCGACCTTTTTGCGTGCCATTGGCCCGGAAAACTGGAACAGTGCCTATGTACAGGGCTGTCGCCGTCCCACGGATGGTCGCTATGGCGAAAACCCTAATCGATTGCAGCATTACTACCAATTTCAGGTGGCGATGAAACCTTCCCCCAGTGATTTTCAGGAACTCTATCTTGGCTCCTTGCGCTCTCTAGGTATCGACACTGAGGTGCACGATGTGCGCTTTGTTGAAGATAACTGGGAGTCGCCAACACTGGGAGCCTGGGGTATCGGCTGGGAAGTTTGGCTAAATGGCATGGAGATTACGCAGTTCACCTATTTCCAGCAGGCAGGCGGGCTAGAGTGCTTCCCCGTGACTGGTGAGATAGCCTATGGTTTAGAGCGTATTGCCATGTATCTGCAGGGTGTCGACAGTATTTATGATTTGATCTGGGCACATGGCCCTCAGGGGGATGTGACCTACGGCGATGTGTTCCACCAAAACGAAGTGGAAATGTCGACCTATAACTTTGAACACGCGGATGTGGACGCGCTATTTGCGCAGTTTGATCAGTGTGAAAAAGACAGTATCTCTCTCGCCGAGAGTGGCTTGCCACTGCCCGCCTACGAAATGGTGATGAAAGCCTCCCACGCCTTTAATCTGCTAGATGCCCGTCATGCCATATCTGTTACTGAGCGTCAGCGCTATATTTTGCGCGTGCGCACACTGGCTCGCACTGTAGCTCAAGGCTATTTCGATTCTCGCCTGGCCCTGGGTTTCCCTCTTGCCGATAAGGATCTTGCCGATGAAGTTATGGCCAGAGTGGCCAAGGAAAAAGCCCAACAGCAGGCGAAGCAGGAACGAGCGGATAAAGCGGGAGCAGCCAAGTGAGCAAAGATTTTTTAGTTGAGATTGGCACCGAAGAACTGCCACCGAAAGTATTGCGCCAGCTGTCAGAGACCTTCGCGGAAGGTATCACTCAGCGGTTAAAAGATCAGCAGTTAGGCTTTTCTGCCATGACCGCCTATGCGGCGCCACGTCGCCTAGCGGTATTGATTACCGATCTCGCGGAGCAGACTCCGGATCAGGATGTAGTTAGTTGGGGACCGCCTTCCAAAGTAGCCTTTGGGGCAGATGGCGCTCCAACCAAGGCGGCCGAGGCCTTTGCGCGAAAAAATGGCCTTGAGGTTGCAGCCTTATCCGAGCTCATCGAAAACGATGGCCAGCAGGATAAGCTCTGCGTGCGCCAAACTCTGGTAGGCAGCAATACCGAGTCACTGTTGGGTGACATTATCAATCAGTCCCTCGGGGCACTGCCAATCCCTAAACCCATGCGCTGGGGACGCAGCCGTCAAGAATTTGTGCGGCCGGTGCAGTGGGCTCTGGTGCTGTTTGGTGCCAAAACCATCGAAACCAGTATTTTGGGCTTAACCAGCAGCAATCTGAGTCGCGGTCATCGCTTCCACAGCAGCGGCACTATCCAGATTACGTCCCCTAGAGCCTATCGCGACGCACTCTACAATGCCTTTGTAATGGTGGATTTTGCGGAGCGGCGTGAATTGATTCGTCAGGGTGTTATTGAAGCGGCAAAGAGCGCCAATGGCCAGGCTGTGATCGATGAGGATCTGCTTGAAGAGGTGACGTCACTGAATGAGTGGCCAGTGCCACTGATGGGGCGTTTCGAAGAACACTTCTTAAATGTCCCGGCTGAAGCCCTAATATCATCTATGGCTCAGCATCAGAAATACTTCCATGTGGTGGACAGTGACAATCAACTGCTGCCTCTGTTTATTACCGTGGCCAATATTGTTAGCCGAGATCCACAACAGGTTATCGATGGCAACGAACGGGTTATTCGCCCGCGCCTTGCGGATGCGGCATTTTTCTATAATACCGACCTAAAGAGCACACTTGAGGCTCGGCGCGAGGCTCTGCGCAAAATTATCTTTCAATCCAAGCTCGGCAGCGTCTATGACAAGACTGCCCGGGTCAGTGAGCTGGCCAAAGTATTGGCGCCCTTTGTCGGTGCAGATATTGCCACTGCTGGGCGAGCCGGAGAACTCTGCAAGTCAGATTTGGTCAGTGAGATGGTCGGTGAATTCGATGATCTGCAGGGTGTAATGGGCCGCTATTACGCCCTTAATGACGGTGAAGATGAGGCGGTAGCTGAAGCCCTGTTAGAACAGTATCTACCACGCTTTGCCGGCGATAGCATTCCCACTTCAGCAACTGGCGCAGCTCTGGCCCTGGCTGATCGTTTAGATACTCTGGTAGGGATCTTCAGTATTGGCCAGCTGCCTTCCGGTTCAAGGGATCCCTTTGCCCTGAGGCGCGCCAGCTTGGGTATCTTGCGGATTATTATTGAACGTAATATCGATATGGACCTCAACCTGGCAATCGCCGCAGCGGCTCGTCAACTCGCCTTAACTGAGACCTCAGATGACACATGTAAGCAAGTGCTTACTTATGTTGTCGAACGGCTTAAATCCTGGTATCGCGATGATAATATTGCACCCGAGGTATTTGCCTCGGTGGCCGCGTTAGAACTGTCTAATCCGCTGGATATTGATGCCCGAGTCAAGGCCGTAGATCAATTCTCCCGAGCCCCTGAAGCCGTAGCGCTGGCTTCAGCCAATAAGCGGGTACTGAATATTTTAGCCAAACAGGGCGATATGGAATTTGGCTCAAAGGTGGACCCTTCACTCTTCGAAGGGCAGCAGGAGTCCCTGCTGGCCAGCGAGATCGAACGTTTAAACAAGATTATTGTGCCCCTGGTAGCTGAGCGGGACTACATGGCTGTACTGTCGGCGCTGGCTACGCTGCGAGATCCAGTTGATGCCTTTTTTGAGGGCGTAATGGTTATGGCGGAGGATGAGACGGTGCGCAATAATCGCTTAGGCCTGCTGTATAGTCTGCGTCAGCTATTTTTAAATGTTGCGGATATCTCCCACCTAGTGGTCAGCAAGTAATCTTTCTAAAGCGGCTGGCAAGTGCAGAGCGGCTGGTGCAGGTAAGCATTTTGGAGCAACAATGGCGGTATCAAAGGAATGGTAAAAATCTGGCAAAGCCTTAGAGCGATTAGCTTCTATAGTGGTCTGATCGTCTTGGTGATATTGATGGTGCTGGCGCTCTGTGTTGTGGGGTTTGTTCCCTTTCGCTACCGCCAGATCTGTATCACTACCGGTAATAAGCTGTTGATGTCCTGGCTGCGGATTACCTGTGGGGTTCGGATTAATGTCCGCGGCCTCGAGAATATCCCAGCGAGTGCCTGCGTAGTTTTAAGCAACCATCAAAGTACTTGGGAAACCTTCTTTCTCCAGTATCTCTTTGTCCCAGCAAGCATGATTTTAAAGCGCGAACTGCTTTGGATCCCCCTATTTGGTTGGGGTCTGTATTTCATGCGAGCTATTGCCATCAAGCGTTCAAACCCAGCAGGCGCTATCCGTCAGGTCTTAAAACAGGGTAAACAGAGGCTCGCTGAGGGTATTAATGTGGTGATTTTCCCTGAGGGAACTAGAGTCCGCAGCGCTGAAGTGGGGACCTTTATGACCAGTGGCGCGGCACTCGCCAAAAGCGCTGGAGTGCAGATACTCCCCGTGCGCCACGATGCAGGACATTGCTGGCCGGCAAATAGCTGGCTGAAAACCCCAGGCACAATTAATCTGGTAATTGGGGCGCCGATCGATACTGCAGAGGGCAATCCAAGGGAGCTAACTGAGCAGGCTCACCGGTGGATTGCTCAAGCGCTCTAGGCATTTAGCTCTCTGGCCTAACAGTCATAGGTACTCTAGCGGTTTCATGGCGCAAGGGAAGAGGCTGCGATTAAGCCAGAGAACACTGAATCTAAGACTCGTTTGGATAATCCGCAGGCCCGATAAACGAAAACGCCGCCCCAGAGGGCGGCGTTTTTAGTCTTGCTACTGTTTATCACTGCAGATTAGTGACTTAGAGTAAGCGTGCAGATTAAACGTCTAGATTCACCACAGACAGGGCATTGGTTTCAATAAAGTCACGGCGTGGCTCAACCTGATCTCCCATCAGCGTGGTGAACATCTGGTCAGCGGCGATGGCATCTTCGATAGTGACCCGCAACATACGGCGCACATCGGGATCCATAGTAGTATCCCAGAGCTGTCCCGGGTTCATCTCACCCAGGCCCTTATAGCGCTGTGTACTGATACCTCTGCGTGACTCAGCCATCAACCAATCAAGCGCTTCAGTAAAGCTCTCCACCGGTGTATTGCGCTCGCCCCGCTGCACATAGGCGCCCTCTTCCATCAACCCCTGCAATACATCACCCAAACCAGCAATGGCTTTGTATTCGTTGGCAGCAAATAACTCACGGCTCAACAGGTGATAGTTAGGAATGCCATGCGCGGTGACTTCGATACTAGGCTGGAAAATATGGCGCTCTGAATCCTCTTCTACCAGGACCTTATAGCGGTGGGTTCCATTGTCCGATAACGCGAGCTTTTCCTGAAGATCGCCACACCAAGACTCAAGATCGCTGCGGTTTTCCAGAAGTTCAGTACTAAACTTAGGCGCATAAACCAGTGCATTAAGTATTTCTTTAGGGTACACAAGCGACATGCGCTCAACCAAACCCATAACATGGCGGTACTGGCTTACCAGTGTTTCGAGAGCCGTACCCTGAATACCGGGAGCCGTGGCATTGACATGTAACGAGGCATTTTCAAGGGCCTTGGCGGTCAAGTATTCCAGCAGCGCATCGTCATCTTTTACATACTTCTCACTCTTGCCGCGATTGACCTTATACAGTGGTGGCTGGGCGATAAATATATGCCCCTGCTCAACAAGTTCGCGCATCTGGCGAAAGAAGAAGGTTAAGAGCAATGTACGAATATGCGATCCATCCACGTCCGCATCGGTCATGATAACCACGGTGTGATAACGCAGCTTTTCAACATTAAACTCTTCGGCACCAATACCGCAGCCTAGAGCGGTAATCAGCGTGCCGACCTCGGCGCTCGAGAGCATCTTGTCAAAACGCGCCTTTTCAACATTGAGAATTTTACCTTTAAGGGGAAGAATTGCCTGAGTGCGGCGATCGCGGCCCTGCTTTGCAGAACCCCCTGCAGAATCACCCTCCACCAGGTAGAGCTCGGAGAGTGCCGGATCTTTTTCCTGACAGTCGGCAAGCTTGCCGGGCAGGCCGGCAATATCCAAAGCACCCTTACGTCTTGTCATCTCACGGGCTTTTCGGGCCGCCTCACGGGCGCGGGCTGCATCGATCATTTTATTCACAACTGCACGGGCATCCTGAGGGAACTCAAGCAAGAACTCGGTGAATTTTTCACCCATTTCCTGCTCTACAGCGGTTTTTACCTCAGAGCTAACAAGCTTATCCTTAGTCTGTGATGAAAATTTTGGATCTGGTACTTTCACCGAGACAATCGCGGTCAAGCCTTCACGGGCATCATCACCGGTAGTGGCAACCTTAGCCTTGCCATTGATGCCCTCTTTCTCAATATAGGTATTGAGACCACGGGTTAAAGCGGAACGAAAGCCGGCTAAGTGAGTACCACCGTCGCGCTGAGGAATATTATTGGTGTAACAGTGAATATTTTCCTGAAAACCATCATTCCACTGCAGGGCCACTTCCACGCTAGTGCCATCTTCCCGCTGAGTATCAAAGTGCATAACCTTGTTAACAGTGGTCTTATTGGTGTTAAGAAATTCAACAAAGGCTCTTAGGCCACCCTCATAAGCATAGACCTCTTCCTTGCCACTGCGTTCGTCAGCCAAGACAATGCGAACACCAGAGTTTAAGAAGGACAGTTCCCGCAGGCGCTTGGCCAAGACGTCGAAATGGAATTTAATATTAGTGAAGGTATCCACTGAAGGGACAAAATGCACCTCAGTACCGGACTCTTCAGTGTCCCCAACAATGGTCAACGGACCCTGAGGCTCGCCATGAGAATAATGCTGCTCATGAATCTTGCCGTTGCGGCGAATGGTCAGGCGCAATGCCACTGACAGAGCGTTAACCACGGAGACACCAACACCGTGGAGACCACCGGACACCTTATAAGAATTATCATCAAACTTACCGCCGGCGTGCAGTACGGTCATAATAACTTCTGCAGCGGAGACACCTTCGTCATGCATCTCGGTAGGAATCCCGCGACCATTATCAGAAACGGTAATGGATTCATCCTGATGAATAACAATCTTGATCTCAGAACAGTGACCGGCAAGGGCCTCATCGATCGAGTTATCAACCACCTCAAACACCATATGGTGCAGGCCGGTGCCATCATCAGTATCGCCAATGTACATGCCGGGGCGCTTGCGGACAGCGTCTAGGCCTTTTAGTACCTTAATACTCGAAGAATCATAATTCGGTTCGTCAGTCATAAACTCTCTATTCCTGTTGTTTCATCAGTCGAAGCCACCCCATGTTCCATGTGGAACATCTTGTGCGGCATCTTTTCCAGCAAACATTCAAAATCTTGCTTGTCCACACCAGTAATAAAGTACTGGCAGCCAAGCTTATCCAGATAAGCAATCACCTGCCCGCGATGCTGATAATCAAGTTCAGCAGGCAAATCATCTAGCAGGAACAGGCAGGACTCGCCTGACTTTCCCCTATAATGACTTGCTTGCGCCAACTTGAGCGCATAGACAAGGAGTTTTATCTGCCCTCTTGAAAGATGATCAGCCGCTGGCTGACCACCTACCTTTATTCTTATATCCGCTCTATGGGCACCGTGATTAGTTGTTTTGGTGGCAATATCCCGAGCCTGATCCTGTGTGTAAACGTCTTCCAGTGATCGACTATCGTCCCAACCACAGTAATATTCGAAGCTAACTTCACCCAAACCCTCAAAGGCTTGCACAGCCTGATTGATCGGCTTGCTAAGCTCCGCGAGATAGGCCTGCCTAAACTGCGTAATCTGCTCTGAAAGCGGGATTAGCTCCGCCGTCCAGGTGCGCAACATATCTTCGTCCATTCTACCATGACGAAGCAATTGATTGCGTTGTTTTAGCGTTTTTTGAAAGCGCCTCCAGACCTCCGTATAACCATGTTCCACGTGGAACACACCCCAATCTAAAAACTGCCGGCGCTGCAATGGCCCGCCCTCTAGCAACATAAAGCTGTGGGCATCAATTAACTGTAAGGGTAACTCGGAAACCAGCTGCACCGCCGACTGTAGGGATTGGCCGTCAATACGGGCCTGAAACTGCCCTTTGGATGTGCGCTTTATCCCCAGCTGATGGCTAGAGTCGCTGACCTCACGGTTTAACCGAGCAGAGACGACCAACTCGTCAGCCTCTCGGCTCACTACAACACGGAGATCGCGATGACGGAAGGAACGGCCACGGCCGAGCAAATAGATGGATTCAAGAAGACTGGTTTTACCACTGCCATTGGCGCCATAGATAATATTGGCTTGAGGGTGGCAAGATAGCTGGACAACCTGCAGGTTGCGTACCTGAAAAATATCCAGCTTTGATAGAAACATTAGTTAGCTGCGCCGGCCACTATAGAGAAGAATCAACCCTCTCTACAGTCGCATAGGCATAACTACATAGACTGCGGCGCCATCTGCGGCATCTTCCACCAGAGCACTGCTGCTGGAATCAGACAATGTCAGCCGCACCGCGTCGCCCTTGAGCACATTAAGCACATCCAATAGATAGCTAACGTTGAAGCCGATCTCCAAATCATCACCGGCATAATCAACACCTACCTCTTCCTCAGCCTCTTCCTGCTCAGGGTTATTGGCGACCATTTTAATGGCTCCGTTAGAGAGCATAATACGCACGCCACGGTACTTCTCATTGGATAGAATCGCCGTGCGACCAAAGGCCTGCTTGAGTTCAGCGCGATTACCTTCAACCAACTTATCGCCGCCCTTGGGCAGTACACGATCGTAATCTGGATAGGCCCCATCCACCAACTTAGAGGTAAAGCAGTAATCACTGCCATCCACGCGAATATGGTTTGAACCCATCGCCACGCGCACCGAACCCTCGTCAGCAACCAAGCGGGACAGCTCGATAACACCTTTACGGGGCAGGATAGCCTTGGTTAACTCAGACACCTCAATGGCGCACTCAGCATCACAGAGGGCCATACGATGCCCGTCTGTGGCTACGGCACGGAGTTTGTTGGCACTCACTTCCCAGAGCATTCCGTTGAGGTAATAACGCACATCCTGTTGCGCCATAGCAAAGGACGTGGCATCAATTAGATTCTTCAATATCGCGGCATCAATATCAAATTGGATGTTGTTCTCGCCATTGTCCACAGAGGGAAATTCATTGGCTGGCAATGTGGCCAGAGTAAAGCGACCGCGACCACTGTTCACCTGTGCCTTGCCGTCACTACTGGAGAATTTTATATTGGCACCCTCGGGCAGCGACCGGCAGATATCCAGTAACTTGCGCGCCGAAACCGTAACCTCACCCGCCTCATCTGCAGTGACTACGTCCGCATGACCAATAATTTCAACTTCCAGATCCGTGCCTGTCACTGCCAGGCGCGAACCGTCGAGGGTCAGCAGCACATTTGACAGGATTGGCAGTGTCTGGCGTCTCTCTACAACACCAACAACCAACTGTAAGGGTTTGAGTAAAGCTTCACGGGAAAGGCTAAATTTCATGGTAAGGATTAATCTCCAGCACGGTTTCGGATGTCGGTTTCACTATTCAGCAGGCTAAATAAGCAAACTGTCTTTTAAATCTCTCTGTTACAACTACCTTTACAGCCCATCGAATAAACGCTCTATCAGTTGGATAGCGTGCGGTAGAGGTGCTTTAAATCACGCTCCACATCTCGATCTGTAGCCTCTAACTCTTTCACCTTGCGACAGGCATGGAGCACCGTTGTATGGTCGCGACCACCAAATGACTCACCAATTTCTGGAAGGCTGTAGTTGGTCAACTCCTTAGCTAGAGACATTGCCACCTGTCGCGGTCGAGCCACGGATCGGCTGCGTCTCTTTGACAGCAGGTCGGACATTTTAAGCTTGTAGTAGTCCGCCACCACTCTCTGAATATTGTCTATGGTAACCAGCTTATCCTGCAGCGCCAACAAGTCTTTCAACGATTCCCGAATTAAATCGATATCAATAACCCGGCCACTAAATTGCGCATGAGCCATAACCCGCTTAAGTGCCCCCTCCAGCTCACGAACGTTGGAGCGGATGCGCTGAGCAATAAAGAATGCCGCATCTCGAGAAAGGTCCATGCCCGCCTGCTCAGCCTTATTGATCAAGATTGCCACCCGGGTTTCAAGCTCCGGCGGCTCCACGGCGACGGTTAAGCCCCAACCAAAGCGGGATTTGAGGCGCTCTTCTACACCATTGATTTCTTTAGGGTAGCGATCACAGGTCAGAATCATCTGCTGACCGCGCTCCAACAGAGCATTGTAAGTGTGAAAGAACTCTTCCTGGCTGCGATCCTTGCCAGCAAAGAATTGAATATCATCAATCAGCAGCGCATCCACCGAACGGTAGAACTGTTTAAATTCATCGATGGCCTTAAGCTGCAAAGCTTTGACCATATCCGCAACAAAGCGCTCGGAGTGAAGGTAGACGATCTTGGCATCCGGCTTGCGCACCCGCAGGGCATTGCCCACCGCGTGCATCAGATGAGTTTTACCCAGACCCACACCACCATAAATAAACAGGGGATTGTAGGAGCCACCAGGATTCTCAGCCACCTGCTGTGCAGCGGCCAGAGCTAACTGATTGGACTTGCCCTCGACAAAGCTATCAAAGGTAAAGGCATTGTTAAGGTTACTTTTAAGACTGTTTTCAGCGGCGGACGTAATGATCGCCGGGGCGCTTACCCGCTGGATAACCGAGCCATCTTGAGGCGCAAAGCCTGACTCCAGAGGTCTCTCGATACTGGGGACTGCAGTATTCAGGCCAACGCTAATCGCAGCAACACCAGGGAGAACAGGGTCTCCACTGCGACTATGCTGCTCAAATCCACGGTTAGAATAATTGGTGTTGGCAGAGTTGTTAGTATTAGTAGTGTTATTGCTGTCACTCACGCCCTGACCGGAGCCATTGACCACTGGCACCTGAGTCTTAAAGGCTGGGGCCTTCTCGGCCTGAGCCACAACGGCAACGGCACACTGGCTCCCATTAAACTGTGAGAACAATTCGGCAATGCGACCGAGAAACTTATTCTTTACCCAGTCTTCAATAAAACGGTTGGGGGCAATCAGCTGCACCCGTTGGGGCAAATCTGAACCATCTAGGTCGCCAACAAACAATTGTGCACGCAGGGGTCGAATCCAAGTGTTGTACTGCTGTGCTGGTAACTCATCGCTTAACTGGTTGGTACAGCTAGCCCAAATCGCCTCGAGAGCACTGTCATCGATCAACTGATCACCACCAGCAAGGTGCGCGACACTCTGCCCTACACTCGGTTTTAAACCCTGCTCTAAACCCCGCCCTAAGACGTGATCTTCAGTTGGATTTGAGCCCATTAATTTTGCTTCTTGATTCAACTACAACCCCAAAAAAATCAATCCAGTGAAATATCGCCACCGCCCTACAAAAGAGCCGAGATCGCACTGACTATTGGATAAAAGCCCAGGGCAAAGTGCCACGAAGCCCCACAAACGCGCCACACAATTCCCAGGATGGGACGGGGCGCTAAAATTCAAACTTAAACGCTGACTAACCTGTTTCTTGATCACCGTTAATCGGGATCTACTTTTTATATTATGTTGCTAACGTTTTGTTTCTAAAATTCTACTGCTAAGGCTTTAATTTTAACGCAACGGCTTTTGATCCCTGCTCGCAACCAAACGAAAGACTTAGAAGCCTATAACAAGGCTCTTCAGGCTCTCAAGGCTGTGTAAGCCATCAGTGCAAACAGTCAATGCAAACCCTCAGTGCAGCGCCTTTTTTAACAGAATTGAATTCTATACGCCTAAAATTTATTTATCCACACCATAAAAATGTGGACAGTTTTTACCAAAAACTTAAAAACCAACAATTTCAACATGTTAACGAATATCAACATTATTTTTACTAACAGTGTGATAAAAAAAACTGATCAAGAATTAATCAACATCTGTTGATAACCTGTTAATAACCAGTTTAAAACCAGTGTTTTAAGCCTCTCGAAAGGCGTCGCTGCAGCTTTGGAATGGGGGAATAATTTCGAAGGTGACTGGACTAATCGAAGGAGTCACTTTCCAATACAGAAGGATGAAAAGATATGCCCCAGGAGGTCGTCAGAGGTAAATACACCGGTGATTTCCGCAAGCTGATCCTGCGCCAATCTCAGGTCTTCTGCGAGCAACTCCCCAGCGCCACTACCACTCAATTGACCCTGCCCCACAACCACCAATTCAAGCGCGGCTTGCAGTGCCGTCAAGTGACGACGACGAGCGGAGAATAACCCCTCGGCGCGTTCCTCAAAACCCATACTGGATTGCAGAAAACCCACCAATTCATCTAAACCGGTTTTATCTTTGGCGGAAATAGCAAAACCACTTGCTGGCCCAACTAATTGCCCCGACTTATGACCGGACTGGTCGATCTTGTTTAGCACCACTGTTATAGGCTGCTTAGAATCACCGTAGCGGGCAAAGTATTCTGGCCAGATAGCGGTTAGATCGGGGCTATCGGTTTCATTGGCATCCACCAAGAACAGTAGTTGATCGGCTTTTTCGATTTCACACCAGGCGCGCCTAATACCCTCCAACTCAATCTCATCATCGCTTTCGCGCAGGCCAGCGGTATCCACAATATGCAAGGGCATACCATCTAAGCTAATCGTCTCACGCAATACATCTCTGGTGGTACCGGCCTGAGAGGTGACAATGGCAGCATCTCGTCCTGCCAGAGCATTTAACAGGCTCGATTTACCAGCGTTGGGCTTGCCCGCCAGCACCAGCGTCATGCCATCCCGCAGCAGTGACCCCTGCTGTGCTTTACTAAGGGTGTCGGAAATATCTGCGATCAGTTTATTAAGGTTTTCTGCAAGCCGCTCGTCGGCGAGAAAATCAATCTCCTCTTCGGGAAAATCAATCGCCGCTTCAACATAGATACGAATGCTAATCAGCCGTTCCACCAGGTCGTTAACCAATCGCGAGAAGTCACCCTGCAGTGAGCGCATCGCTGAGCGAGCAGCCTGAATTGAGCTGGCATCAATCAGATCGGCTATGGCCTCAGCCTGAGCCAGATCCAACTTGTCATTGAGAAACGCCCGCTCACTAAACTCTCCAGGCCGCGCCGGACGGGCGCCCAACTCAACACAGCGCTGAACCAGCGCATCTAAAATCACCGGGCCACCATGTCCCTGCAACTCTAAGACATGTTCCCCAGTGAAGGATGCTGGGGCCGGAAAATAGATCGCCACCCCTTCATCAATAACCTCATTGTTGGCGCCCATAAAACGGCAAAAAGTCGCCTCCCGAGGCACTAGCGGTCTGCCAATAACCGCCTCAGCAAAGACACTGATATCAGCACCAGATAGACGCACAATACCCACACCACCGCGGCCTGGCGCGGTAGCTATAGCAACAATGCTGTCTGTACTGTTATGCACAATAACACCTCGATAAAAAAGGCCCTCGAAAGGGCCTTTGGTTTAGGGATTAGCGAATCAGGTCTTAATAAATAAGCCCTAATATTAACCCCTAGCTAGTCTTTTTCGCCGCCGCAGAGGCGTTCGCCAACTGCCGGTTCACATACCACTGCTGGAACATCGACAGCAGGTTATTAATCGTCCAGTAGAGAACCAGTCCCGAGGGGAAAATCATAAAGAAGAAGGTAAAGGCGATAGGCATAATCTTCATCACCATAGCCTGAGTGGGATCAGTGGGCATTGGCTGCAACTTCTGCATCAATAACATGCTGGCACCCATCACCAGAGGCAGTATAAAGAACGGATCCTTCGCGGACAGATCGTCAATCCAGAAGATCCAAGGCGAGTGACGAATCTCAACACTCTCCAAAAGCACCCAGTACAGCGACAGGAATACAGGCATTTGCAACAGCATGGGGAAACACCCGCCAGCCGGGTTTACTTTTTCTTTCTTATACAGGGCCATCAATTCCTGAGACATCTTCGGGCGATCATCGCCATAAGTCTCTTTAAGGCGCTCCATCTTCGGCTGCAGACTGCGCATTTTTGCCATAGAGCGCAGGCTCGCTGCTGAGAGGGGATACAGAAGAATCTTAATCCCAATAGTCAGCAGAATAATCGACCAACCCCAGTTGCCTACCACAGAATGGATAAATTTCATGGCCGCAAATATCGGCTTCGCCAACATCCACAGGAAGCCGTAATCGACAGTCAGCTCCAGATACTCAGCCAGCTCTTCAAGCGTGGCCTGATCTTTGGGTCCCACATAAAACTGCGCCGTATATTCGCCGAAAGCTCCCGCCGGTACCTTGATCTTTTCACCGGTGAAACCAAACAGATAGACATCTTGACCAGAGAGTTTACGCAGGCTGAAATTATTGGTTTGATCAGCCGGTGGCACCCAAGCACTGACAAAGTAGTGCTGAACCATAGCCACCCAGCCACCTTCAATACTACCCTTTACACTTTCCTCTTCAATATCTGAGAAATCGTGTTTAGCAAAATTTTTGTCCACTTCCCGTAAAGCTGCACCCAAGTATGGCTGAACACCACCACTGGACTCTACCAGCGGTTCATGGGAGTCACGTTTAATCTGACCATAAAAAGTCGCTTCCCAAGGGTCATAGCTACTGTTGTTGATCAGATAGCTCACCCCAATCACATAATCCGAGCGGCTAAATGAAAAGCGCTTAACCAATCGCACCCCATTTTGATTTAAGGTGAGATCGACATTGAGGTTCGACTGACCGGGCTCGAGGCTGTATTCACTTGCAGAAGCAGAGTAGACACCGCGTCCCTCTCGGGTATCGGTGCCATTTTTTCCAATCAGACCACTTTGAGCGATATATTCATTGTTTGCCGTTCGCGTCAGCAGAGTGAATGGCTCGCCACCATCCTCTGACATTTTAGTCAGGTGGTTTAGCAGCTTCACCTGAACGATATCACCGCCAAGGGTATCCAAGGTTACTTCAATGGCATCGGTGGTCACTGTAACCAATCGAGCATCCACTGGGGTCTCGATCACCACCTCAGCAGCCTGCTCTAAAACGGGCAACTCAGCGCCCAGGGTATTCACCGACTGGCTCTCAGGCGCTGGCGCCTGAAACTCAGGAATCGTTACAGCAGACTCTTGTGCTGGCATCTGGCTCGCGACATTGTCTTGGAAGTTACTCCATTCGATAATAAGCAACCATGCTACGAAACCAATTGCCGCGATATTTAGACTTTTTTTCCAATCCATTCGATTTATGACTCTGTGTGATTATTGTTGGCGGAGCTTTCCGTTGTGTCCGATTTACCAAGTTGTTCTACCGGCAATACCGGATCGTAACCCCCTGAATGGAAAGGCTGGCATTTTACTATTCTCAGAAGCGTAAGATAACCCCCTTTAAACACCCCAAAACGGCGGAATGCTTCCTCAGCATAGCTTGAGCAAGTTGGGTGAAACCGGCAATTGGCCCCAAGCATTGGGCTGATGGCGTATTGGTAACCTTTAATTAGAGCAATCGCCAACCTACGCATCCCGCTTACCTTCCTTTAGTAGACGCGCCGCCAGTCTAACCCAAGATTGCTGAATTAGGGTGGCCAATTCAGTAGAGCTCAATTTACCCAGGTCTTTTCGCGCCAGAAATACTAGATCAACGGCTACAGGTAAGTCTGTCAGGCGAAAAGTTTCGCGCACAACACGCTTTACTTTATTTCTCGCCACTGCGGTGGGGACATTTTTTTTTCCGATAACCAAACCCAATCGCGACGTTTCCGTGCCATTGGGTTCAGATAGAATAAGGAGATTCGGGTGAGCAACCCGAACACTATTGTTATCAAACACCTCTTTGAAATCAGAGGAGTTGAGTAAGCGTCGGTTTTTACCGAAGGTTGCTCTGGGCACAAGTAGCCCTGCAGACACTTAAGCGGCTAAACGCTTACGGCCCTTGGCACGACGACGGTTCAAAACGGCACGGCCGCCTACAGTTGCCATACGAGCTCTAAAACCATGAGTGCGCTTACGCTTGATAATGCTTGGTTGAAATGTTCTTTTCATAACGTCTAATCCGAGATATACATAAAATTCACAAGAACCTGCTAACGCTTAATCACTGAACTAAGGTAGTAGCGGGTCAGGGCGCGGGAGTTTAATGAAATTCACCACACGATTCAACGTTTAAATGCAAATTCACCGAGTAATTATAGTATTCCCTCAGTCTTGGAATAAAAGACACAGACGCACCCGCGGTGAGGATTTAATAACCGGACTAGTAAAAAATCCCAACAAAACCCCTCGATTAAATAAACCTATATAAGGTAGGACTAAAGTTACCCCCACAAATTACACAACTTATCCCCAGCTTTACTCCCAATATCACCACTGTAATGGAAACCTGTTAACAGTGAGTGGACAAAAAAAATTACTGTCCACAGACTGAGGAGCGAAACACCCAATGAACAAAATGGGTTCAAAATCTATACACAGAGATACACCCGCAATACAGTTGAAATAAAATTCAATCAACAGTTGGATACAAGAAAAAAAAGCTATAACCCACTGTTATAGATAGGCTTATAAGAGTTATCCCCAAAAACAGCCCCCTCTAATAACAACAGTAATAACCTTTACATAATCTATATATAAATAATTAGTTAATAACTTAATAAATACAGAGCCATGCAGGAAACAAAATAAAGTGGTTAAAGTTTAACCAAGCACCGGTATACTGGCCGACCTTAAATTGTTCTCTCGATTGCGCACTATGATTTACCCTGATTCTTTTGATGTTATTGTTGTTGGCGGCGGACATGCTGGCACCGAAGCCTGTCTAGCGGCAGCCCGAATGGGCAGCAAGACGTTACTATTGACTCACAACATCGAAACACTCGGACAGATGTCCTGTAATCCCGCTATTGGCGGTATCGGCAAAACCCATCTAGTGAAAGAGATCGATGCCCTTGGCGGTGCAATGGCTACGGCCACGGATTTTGGTGGCATTCAATTCCGTGTGCTTAATTCTCGCAAAGGACCAGCCGTGCGGGCCACTCGCGCTCAGGCAGACCGAGTGTTGTACAAAGCCGCGATTCTAAAAATTCTTCAAAACCAAGAAAATCTGACTATTTTTCAACAGGCCGTGGATGATCTGACCATTGAAAGCGATCGGGTCACCGGCGTTGTAACCCAAATGGGCTTGACCTTTAAGGCCAAAACTGTGGTTGTTACCGCTGGAACATTCCTCGCCGGCAAGATTCATATTGGCATGGAAAATTTTTCTGCTGGTCGTGCCGGAGACCCTCCTGCACTCAACCTGTCTCAGCGCCTGCGCTCACTGCCCTTTCGTGTTGAGCGCTTAAAGACCGGCACCCCGCCGCGAATCGATGCACGGAGTGTCGACTTTAGCCAGCTGTCTGAGCAGTGGGGGGATAAGCCAGAACCGGTAATGTCTTACCTGGGGTCCGTTGCTCAACATCCCCAGCAGACCTGTTGCTGGGTGACCTACACCAACAGCCAAACCCATGAAATCATCAAGGGCGGCATGGATCGATCGCCGCTCTACACTGGCGTTATCGATGGCGTAGGTCCCAGATACTGCCCCTCTATTGAGGACAAGGTGGTGCGCTTTGCAGATAAAAACCAGCATCAGATTTTTGTCGAGCCCGAGGGGTTAAACACCTATGAACTCTATCCCAATGGTATCTCTACAAGCCTACCCTTTGATGTGCAGTTAGATCTGGTACGCTCCATTGTCGGCTTTGAAAACGCTCACATTACCCGCCCTGGCTATGCTATCGAATACGACTATTTCAATCCTCAGGACCTTAGGTATTCTCTGGAAACCAAGGCTATTAACGGATTGTTTTTTGCTGGACAAATCAACGGCACCACCGGTTATGAAGAGGCTGCCGCTCAGGGTCTATTGGCGGGAACCAATGCTGCATTGCAAGTTCAGGATCGCGATAGCTGGTGCCCCCGGCGGGATGAAGCCTACAGCGGCGTTTTGGTTGATGACCTGATTACTATGGGCACCACAGAGCCCTATCGTATGTTTACCAGTCGCGCGGAATATCGCCTGCTGCTCCGTGAAGACAATGCCGATATGCGCCTTACAGAAACTGGCCGCGAGCTCGGTTTGGTCGATGACAATCGCTGGCAACAGTTTAGCGAGAAGCGCGAAGCCATTGAGCTTGAGCGTCAACGCTTAAAGGCTACCTGGATTCAGCCGGCCAGTGATACTGCCGAAAAGCTCTCGGCGCATATTGAGAAAAAGCTCTCACACGAGTACTCGCTGTTTGAGTTACTCAAGCGTCCGGAAATTGATTACAAAATTATCGCCAGCCTCTACCCGGAGCATAAGGTGGAGCAAAAGATTGCCGAGCAGGTTGAGATCGACGCCAAGTACTCCGGCTATATTAACCGTCAACAGGATGAGGTAAATCGCTTGCGCCGCCATGAAAAGACCCGTATTCCAGAGGGTTTCGACTATCTGGCGGTCAAGGGCCTGTCCAACGAAGTCAAACAAAAGCTCTCTGAAGCAACACCGGAAACATTGGCCCGAGCTAGCCGGATCCCCGGGGTTACTCCAGCCGCTATCTCCCTGCTAATTGTCTCGTTGAAAAAGCATGCCGCTTAAACTGCCCAGGGAATCACACTTGGTGGCAAGCCTTGAAGCCGGCATGCAGTCCATGGCAATTGACTATAGTGCTGAGCAGCGGGATCAACTGCTGGCCTATTTACAGTTGCTGATTACTTGGAATAGAGCCTATAACCTCACCGCGATTCGCGATCCCGCCGAGATGGTCAAATTGCATCTGCTGGACAGCCTCACGGTGCTGCCGCATATTCAAGGGCAAAGGTTGATCGATGTGGGAACCGGCGCTGGCTTGCCTGGCATACCGCTGGCAATTATGTGTCCGGACCGGCATTTCACCCTGTTGGATAGCAACGGCAAGCGCACCCGGTTTTTATTTCAGGCGCGCTGTGAGTTGGGTTTGGCCAATGTCAGCGAAATTCAGTCTCGAGTCGAGCAGCACAGACCGGACCGGGGGTACGATGCGGTTCTGAGTCGCGCCTTTACCTCGGTTGCCGATATGGTGAACAAGTGCGCTCATCTGTTAACCACTGATGGCCTGTTTTTGGCCATGAAAGGGAAATTCCCCCAATCAGAGTTGAGTGAGGTTGGGAAAGCCTATAAGGTCGATGTCTCTCACACATTGCAGGTGCCGGGTGTGGAGGGAGAACGCCACCTAATTGTCATCAGTCGCAACGCTCTGGCAGAGTGCAGCGATAAAACAGCTTAAAGGTCAGCCTAGTGCCTCGAATAATATCAATCGCAAATCAGAAAGGTGGAGTGGGTAAGACCACCACCAGCGTTAACTTAGCGGCTTCTCTGGCAGCCTATAAGCAGCGTGTGCTCTTGGTTGATCTAGACCCTCAGGGCAATAGCACTATGGGTGTTGGCATCAATAAGCACAAATGCAAAACCAGTGTTTACGATGTGCTAACTGAAAAAGCGGCCATTGAAGATGTAATTGTTCCCTGCCCCAAGGCGAAGATTCACCTGTTGCCCTCGAATGATGACTTGGTCGCCGCAGAAGTAGAGCTGATGCAGGAGATTGGCCGCGAGACACGCCTGCGACATGCTCTAAAGCGCGTTGCTAACAATTACGACTATATTATTATTGACTGCCCGCCCTCCCTCAATATGCTTACCGTGAATGCTATGGTTGCCAGTGACGGAGTGATTATTCCCATGCAGTGTGAGTACTACGCTCTTGAGGGGCTCTCGGCACTGAATAACACCATCAAGCAAATTGCGAAATTGATCAACCCGAGTCTGCGTATTGAGGGTATCTTGCGCACCATGTACGATCCACGCAACAGTCTCACCAATGCTGTGTCAGCGCAGTTGCGCAAATATTTCGGCAAGCGCGTCTACCGGGTGAGCATTCCTCGAAATATTCGCCTCGCGGAAGCACCAAGCCACGGTCTACCAGCTCTAGCTTACGATAGAAACTCAAAAGGCTCCCTCGCCTATCTGGCACTAGCCGGCGAAATCTTGCGTCAGGCCAAAGCCGATTCTGAACAACAGCCACCCGCCGCCACCTCAGGACAATAGAATTATGGCCACAAAACGACAGAGTTTAGGTAAGGGTTTGGATGCGTTGCTGGGTATGGCTGAGGGATCAGATCTCGATATGCTCGACAGCACCGCTGCCGCCGATATTGCCGATGGCCAGTTACGTCAACTCCCAGTAGAGCTGTTACAGCGGGGAAAGTATCAGCCGCGGCGGGATATAAATGCAGAGGCACTGGAAGAGCTGGCCAATTCGATTCGTACACAAGGCATTATGCAGCCCCTCGTGGTGCGAATGTTGGCCGATGAGCAATACGAAATTATTGCCGGCGAGCGCCGTTGGCGCGCGGCCCAACAAGCGGGCCTCGACAGTGTTCCGGCGATAGTCCGCGAAGTCTCGGACGAGGCCGCCATCGCTATGGCGCTGATTGAGAATATTCAGCGTGAAGATCTCAACGCTATGGAGGAGAGTTTGGCTCTACAGCGCCTTCAGCAGGAGTTTCAGCTCACCCAACAGCAAGTTGCCGATGCAGTGGGCAAGTCTCGGTCTGCAGTCACCAACCTGATGCGTCTCACCAGTCTTGAATTAGAGGTTCAAAAGTTACTGGAGCGCGGTGATTTGGAGTTGGGCCATGCCAAATGTCTGCTCGCCCTCGACGGTGCCGTTCAGGTCAATGCTGCACGAACTGTTACCGGCACCAGCATGACCGTGCGCCAGACTGAAGCTCTGGTCAAAAAACTCCAGTCCGGTGATAGGGGTCAAGCTTCGGTTGAGACCCCGAGCAGCCCTGATATCAAAAGACTGGAAGACGAAATAGCTGAAAAGATCGGTGTTCCGGTGCGTATACAGCACAGCGCCAAAGGCGCCGGCAAGCTGATTTTCAAATATAATAGCGTCGATGAGCTCGACGGTATTCTCGATCATCTGAAGTAAGTCTTGATCTAGCGTTATTGGGCTGATGAATTTCGTTCATATTGGGCGCATAGCGTATTGAATATCACCATCACTATACCTATAATGCGCCCCCTTTGAGGATGGCCGCATAGGCTTCCCCGCAAAGGCAGAAAGAAAAGGTGTCAAGCAAATACAATGACGACCATTTCATTACCAGCAGTAAAAAAGGTAGCACTCTATCAGTTGGCCCTGCTGTTACCAGCATCTGCGGCGCTGTTACTTTGGAGTACTGCACTAGCCTATTCGGTATTGCTTGGCGGTCTGATCCAGATTTGCCCGCAAGCTTGGTTCGCTCGACAGGCCTTTAGATTTGCAGGTGCCAGACGTGTGCAGTCAATTGTCAGTGCAATGTACTGGGGAGAGACCGGTAAGGTTGTTTTGACAGCAGTGCTGTTTACCAGCGTCTTTCTTATGGTCAGCCCACTTAATGTCGGCGCCCTGTTTTGTAGTTTTATATTAATGATTTTGGTGCAGTGGTTTTTGGTTTTCACAATCTTAAAGCGCTGAGCACATAAAAGTAACGCTCTGTATAACAATGAGCACTAACCAGTTGAGAGACACAGATGGCAGGCGAAAATCCCGCAAGCACGACTGAGTATATTCAGCACCACCTTCAAAACCTAGTTTACGGAAATCATCCGGAAAACGGCTGGGGCTTTGCACACAGCTCCCAAGAAGCTGTCGATATGGGCTTTTGGGCAATTCACGTTGACTCTATGGCCTGGTCTATCGGCTTGGGATCACTGTTTTGCTGGATGTTTTTGCGCGCCGCCAAAAAAGCTCACACCGGCGTACCCGCGGGCTGGTTAAACTTTGTTGAAATGATCGTTGAGTTCATCGACGGTCAGGTAAAAGACAGCTTCCACGGCAGCAATAAAATGGTTGCACCGCTGGCGCTGACTATCTTTGTCTGGATATTCCTGATGAACCTGATGGATCTCCTGCCTGTTGATCTGGTTCCGTCACTGCTCGCCATGACTGGTGTCCACTTCCAGAAGATTGTTCCTTCGACAGATCCTAATGTAACCCTGGGAATGGCACTGGCCGTGTTTATCCTTATGGTTTACTACTCCTTTAAGATTAAGGGCACCGGCTTTGTTAAAGAGCTGACCATGCACCCCTTTAATCACTGGGCATTTATTCCGATTAACCTGTTTATGGAGACCGTTGGCTTACTGGCTAAGCCGTTCTCGCTGGGTCTTCGACTGTTCGGCAATATGTATGCCGGCGAAATGATCTTTATCCTGATCGCAACTATGTTTGCGGCGGGCGCAGGAGCTGGTCTTGTATCTGGCGGTCTGCACGCACAACTCTTTGGCGAAGAAACCAGCGCCATCTTTTGGTTGGTGATCTTTGTACTGGTCACTGGCGTATGCTGGTTAAATCTCAAAGGGAAAGTATCTACGGGTAAAACAGTATTGCTGTGTATGGCGTTTATGGCCATTGGCGGCGGTGTGTTTGCTCTGGGTGGAGGGTTAATGCAATGGGGCTGGGCGGTATTCCATATTCTGGTCATTACCCTGCAAGCATTTATTTTCATGGTTCTTACTGTCGTCTACTTAAGCATGGCGCATGAAGACCACTAATCTTACTGTTAATTTTTTAATGACTGAATTCAGGAGTCTACGATGGAACTAGTAATCATTGCTGCGGCAATTATGCTCGGTTTGGGCGCGTTGGGAGCGGCCGTTGGTATGGGTTTGTTGGGCGGAAAGTTGATCGAAGCTACAGCTCGTCAGCCAGAGCTTGGCCCAATGTTGCAAGGTAAAATGTTCCTGCTCGCTGGTCTGATCGATGCTGTGCCTATTATTGGTGTTGGTATCGCGATGTACTTGATCTTTGTTGTTGCTCCAGGTGTTGGCGCGTAACAAACCGGTTAGCGAAATTTAATCCATTGTTTAACGAGGTAATGGCGTGAATATTAATCTAACGCTTTTTGGCCAAATGGTGACCTTTGCATTCTTCGTGTGGTTTTGCATGAAGTTTGTCTGGCCGGTCATTATTGAGTCAATGGAAGAGCGACAGAAGAAAATCGCCGATGGTCTTGATGCGGCTGATCGTGCACTGCGTGATCTGGAATTAGCCCAGAACAAAGCCACGGACCAGATGAAGGAAGCCAAGCAGGAAGCTGCTGGCATCGTTGATCAGGCCAACAAGCGCGCGAATCAGATCGTTGATGAAGCCAAGGCTCAAGCACGCACTGAAGGCGATCGCCTGAAAGTTGCTGCCGAAGCTGAGATTGAGCAAGAGATCAATCGTGCTAAAGAAGAGTTGCGCACTGCGGTTGCAGGTCTGGCTCTGGCTGGTGCTGAGAAGGTGCTCGAGGCGTCTATCGACGACAAGGCCAACCGTGCATTGGTTGATAACTTAGCAGCGCAGCTGTAACCGAGGTTAATCATGGCAGAATTAAGCACATTAGCTCGGCCCTATGCGAAAGCAGCATTTGAGTTCGCCGAAAAGGCGGGTGATTTGCAGGGCTGGTCCCAAAGCTTAGCGATTGCCGGGTCGGTTGCTCAGCAATCGAATGTTGTGCGACTGCTGGCTTCGCCAAGTGTGACGGCGGAACAGCAGGCTCAGGCATTGATTGAAATCTGTGGCGATGCACTCAACGATCAGGGCCGGAATTTTTTAACCGTTCTGTCTGAAAATCGTCGACTGCAGCTACTGCCGGACATCTCGCAACAGTTTGATGTTTTAAAAGCCAACCGTGAAAAAGCGGTTGATGTGGAAGTGACCGCCGCCCACGAGCTAGATGCTGAACAACAGCAGCAGCTTACTGAGGCGCTGAGCACCAAACTAGAACGAAAAGTAAACATGCAGGTTCGTTTAGATAAGAGTCTGCTGGGTGGTGCGGTTATACGTGCCGGGGATACCGTTATTGACGGATCCATTCGTGGCCGATTGGCCAAACTCGCCGAGTCATTACACTCCTAAGGATTTGAGGCCTAAGCATGCAGCAACTGAATCCATCAGAAATCAGCGAAATTATTAAGAGTCGTATCGACAATCTTAATGTTTCTTCAGAAGCCCAAAATGAGGGCACCATTGTTTCCGTATCGGACGGTATCATTCGTATTCACGGTTTAGACGACGTGATGTATGGCGAAATGATCGAATTTGATGGCGGTGTCTACGGTATGGCACTTAACCTCGAGCGCGACTCAGTCGGCGCCGTGGTTTTGGGTGACTACCAGTCACTGGCCGAAGGACAAAAAGCCCGATGCACCGGACGTGTATTGGAAGTTCCAGTAGGACCAGAATTGGAAGGTCGCGTAGTCGACGCTCTGGGTAACCCTATCGATGGTAAAGGACCGGTCAATGCCGCCCTTACCGATGCAATTGAAAAAGTTGCTCCAGGTGTTATTGAGCGTCAGTCGGTAGATCAGCCAGTACAGATCGGCCTCAAAGCTATTGATGCCATGGTGCCAATCGGTCGCGGTCAGCGCGAGCTGATTATTGGTGATCGCCAGATTGGTAAGACTGCGATTGCAGTTGACGCTATCATCAACCAGAAAGGCTCAGGTATTAAATGTATCTATGTAGCCATCGGTCAGAAAGCTGCTTCGGTTGCCGCTGTTGTGCGCAAACTCGAAGAGCACGGCGCCATGGAGCACACAATTGTTGTTGCTGCTACCGCTTCTGATCCAGCTGCTATGCAGTTCTTGGCACCCTTTGCTGGTTGTTCAATGGGTGAGTACTACCGCGATCGCGGTCAAGACGCACTGATCATTTATGATGATTTGACTAAGCAGGCCTGGGCCTACCGTCAAATCTCACTGTTGCTAAAACGTCCTCCGGGTCGTGAAGCCTACCCTGGTGACGTATTCTATTTGCACTCCAGACTTCTCGAGCGCGCAGCACGGGTAAACCCAACATACGTTGAGAAGTTTACCAACGGTGAAGTTAAGGGTCAGACAGGTTCGTTGACTGCATTGCCAGTGATTGAGACTCAGGCTGGTGACGTTTCTGCCTTTGTACCAACCAACGTAATTTCGATTACCGATGGTCAGATCTTCCTCGAAGCAGATATGTTTAACGCCGGTGTTCGTCCAGCGATGAACGCAGGTATCTCTGTATCTCGAGTAGGTGGTGCAGCACAGACCAAAATCATTAAGAAACTGTCCGGTGGTATTCGTACTGCTCTGGCACAGTATCGTGAACTGGCGGCATTCTCGCAGTTTGCCTCTGACCTCGATGACGCTACCAAAGCCCAGTTGGATCACGGTGAGCGCGTAACTGAGCTGATGAAGCAGAAGCAGTACTCGCCACAGAGCATCGCTGAAATGGGTGTAATGGTTTACGCGGCTGACAACGGTTATTTGCAAGCGGTTGAAGTGAGCAAAATCGGTGACTTTGAAGCAGCCCTGCTCTCTTATATGAAAGCTGAGCACGCTGATCTCATGACCCAAATTAATGCATCAGGTGATTATAACGACGACATAGCAGCTGGTTTTAAAGCGGCTTTGGACAAGTTTATTGCAACCCAAACCTGGTAAGTCAGAGTAATCGGACAGGCATAAAAAATGGCAGTCGGAAAAGAAGTTAAAACGAAAATTGCTAGTATTGGTAGCACGCAGAAGATCACTAGCGCCATGGAAATGGTTGCGGCGAGCAAGATGCGTCGCGCCCAAGAACGCATGTCCGTGGGCAAGCCCTACGCCCAGCGTATCCGTGACGTAGTCGGTCATATCGCCAATGCGGTCTCTGAGTATAAACATCAGTATTTGACTGAACGCGAAGTAAAACGCGTTGCCTATGTGGTTATCTCAACGGATCGCGGCCTCTGTGGTGGCTTGAACATCAATCTGTTTAAAGCCGCACTAAAGTCCATGAAGACCTGGACTGATCAGGGCGTTGAAGTCGATATCTGTGTTGTTGGCAATAAAGCCGCAGGGTTTTTTAGCGCTGTTGGTGGCAACGTAGTGGCCGCAGTAAAAGATATAGGCGACGAGCCCAACGCAGCGGATTTGATCGGCGGCGTAAAGGTTATGTTGGATGCCTACGATGAAGGGCGTATCGACAAGCTGTTCGTGGTGAGCAACGAATTTGTAAACACTATGACTCAGTCACCTTCGGTTGAGCAGTTGTTGCCGCTGGCGGCAGATGACGATACACGCCTCAAGCATCACTGGGACTATATCTATGAGCCCGATGCCAAGGAGCTACTCGATGGCATGTTGATTCGCTATATCGAATCACAGGTTTATCAGGGTGTGGTAGAGAATAAAGCCTGTGAGCAGGCCGCACGTATGCTCGCGATGAAAAACGCCACCGAAAATGCCGGTGAAATGATTGACGAATTGCAACTGCTTTATAACAAGGCGCGTCAGGCAGCGATTACCCAAGAGCTGTCAGAGATTGTAAGTGGCGCAGCAGCTGTTTAAAGCGAAACGAATTTTAAAAGATTTAGTAAAGAGGAACCGGACATGAGTAGCGGAAGAATCGTACAAATAATTGGTGCTGTGATCGATGTGGAATTTCCACGTGATCAGGTACCCAGCGTATATGACGCACTGGTCGTCGACGGCAAAGGCTTAACTCTCGAAGTTCAGCAGCAGTTGGGTGATGGTGTTGTCCGTACGATTGCAATGGGCGCATCTGAAGGCGTCAGCCGCGGACTGGGTGTTGTAAACACCAATGCACCGATTTCAGTTCCAGTGGGAATTGAAACTCTCGGTCGCATCATGGACGTACTCGGCAACCCGATTGACGAGAAAGGTCCTATCGGTGAAAAAGAGCGTATGGCTATTCACCGCAAGCCCCCAGCCTATGATGAGCTGGCCGCTTCCGATGATCTGCTCGAGACAGGCATTAAGGTAATTGACTTGGTTTGCCCTTTCGCCAAAGGCGGTAAGGTTGGACTGTTCGGTGGTGCCGGTGTTGGTAAAACCGTAAACATGATGGAGCTGATCAATAACATTGCAACAGAGCACAGCGGTCTGTCTGTATTCGCTGGTGTTGGTGAGCGTACTCGTGAAGGTAATGACTTCTACTACGAGATGCAGGAATCCGGTGTTGTAAATATTGAGACTCCAAGCGAATCTAAAGTAGCGATGGTTTACGGCCAGATGAATGAGCCTCCAGGAAACAGATTGCGAGTTGCTCTGACTGGTTTGACTATGGCAGAGAAATTCCGTGATGAAGGTAAAGACGTTCTTTTGTTCGTCGATAACATCTACCGTTACACATTGGCAGGTACCGAAGTATCAGCACTGTTGGGCCGCATGCCTTCAGCGGTAGGCTACCAGCCTACTCTTGCAGAAGAGATGGGTGTACTTCAGGAGCGTATTACTTCTACTAAGACTGGATCCATCACATCAGTTCAGGCGGTATACGTACCGGCGGATGATTTGACCGATCCCTCCCCTGCAACCACATTTGCTCACCTCGACTCCACTGTTGTACTGAGCCGTGATATTGCCTCTAAAGGTATCTACCCAGCGGTAGATCCACTGGATTCAACTTCACGCCAGCTGGATCCACTGATTATCGGTACCGAGCACTATGCCGTTGCCCGTGGTGTACAGTCAGTACTGCAGCGCTACAAAGAATTGAAAGATATTATTGCAATTCTGGGTATGGATGAGCTGTCTGAAGAAGACAAAATGGCCGTAGCACGCGCCCGTAAGATTGAGCGTTTCTTGTCACAGCCGTTCCATGTTGCTGAAATCTTTACCGGTTCACCCGGTAAGTACGTTTCATTGAAAGACACTATTGCTGGCTTCCAGGGTATCCTCGACGGACAGTATGATGATCTTCCGGAGCAGGCGTTCTACATGGTTGGCTCGATTGACGAAGCTATCGAAAAAGCCAAGAACATTTAAGGTTCTTGGTTTTACCAAAGCAGTCTCAATCTAAACAGTAATAAGTTGCAGCAAGCAAAGGCAATATAGACATGGCAATAACAGTGCATTGTGACATCGTAAGTTCGGATGAATCCCTGTTCTCTGGTTTGGTCGAGATGGTTGTTGCCACCGGCTCACTGGGTGAACTGGGTGTAACAGCCGGTCATGCGCCACTGCTCAGCGACTTGAAGCCCGGTCCAGTACGTCTGGTAAAACAGAATGGTGAAGAGGAAATTTACTATCTGTCAGGCGGTTATCTGGAAGTTCAGCCGAATAATATCTCCATTCTGGCCGATACAGCAGTGCGCGCCAATGATATTGATGAAGCTGCAGCAGCCGAAGCGGTAAAGGAAGCAGAGAGCGCCATCGCCAATCAGTCTGGTGAAATTGAGTACTCCAAAGCCGCCTCCATGTTGGCTCAGGCAACAGCTCAGTTGCGCACAGTACAGGCACTACGTAAAAAGCTTGGCGGCTGATTCAGCGAACAAGCAGTTAAAAAAGGGTGGCTACGGCTGCCCTTTTTTATCTCTGTCAATAAAGCCCCAACAGCGTCATCTAAGCCCCTCACCTCGAGGCTTGTACTGAGCAACGTTTGCCAGTAACGTAAACCCATAGATTGTTATCCCGCCGAGATAAAAGTGATCAGACTATGACAAAAACGGATATTGTTGTTCTCGCTGCAGGCAAAGGCACGCGTATGCGCTCCCAGCTTCCCAAGGTGCTCCATCGGCTTGCCGGTAAGCCCTTGCTAAGCCATGTATTGGACGCCGCGGACGGTATACCCGATGCCCATAAGATCGTGGTCACCGGCCACGGCGCCGAGACTGTTCGGGCCGCCTACCAAGATCGCTCCTGCACCTTCGTTGAGCAACGCGAACAGCTGGGCACTGGCCACGCCGTGCACTGCGCCCTGACTGAGCTACGTGAACAGGCGAAAGTCGTCATTCTCTATGGCGATGTTCCGCTTATCAGCAGCGATACCATTGCCAAAATGCTCGCCGCTGTGGATCACAGCCATATCTCCATACTGACTATTGAGTTAGAAAACCCCACCGGCTACGGCCGCATCATCCGCGATGCAGATGGCCATATAGAAGCCATTGTTGAGCAAAAAGATGCCACCGCCGAGCAACTGCAGATCGGTGAAGTAAATACCGGTGTGATGGCCATGACCACCGAACTACTGGCCACATGGCTGCCACAGATTGGTAACCAGAATGCCCAAGCGGAGTACTATCTCACCGACTTGATCGCCATTGCCCGCAATGCCGGTTATAGCGTCACTGGGGTGAACCCTAGTTCAGCCAGCGAAGTTGAAGGGGTGAATAGTCGCCAGCAGTTAGCTGCACTTGAGCGGGTCTATCAGCGCCAATTAGCTGAACAGTTGATGGCTTCCGGCACCAGTCTTGCCGACCCGAATCGCTTTGACCAGCGCGGTACCCTGACTGCTGGTACTGACAACTTTATCGATGTGAATTCTGTGTTTGAGGGCAATGTTAGCCTTGGTTCCAATGTCAGTATTGGCGCTAACTGTTATATCCGTAACAGCACCCTAGCAGATGGGGTCGAGATCAAAGCCAATACCGTTATTGACCAATCCACCATCGGCGCCAACGCAGTAATCGGGCCCTTTGCACGAATACGTCCCGGTACTCAGTTGGGTTCCAATACCAAAGTGGGCAACTTTGTCGAAACCAAAAAAGCCATCGTCGGCAATGGCAGCAAAATTAACCACCTCAGTTATGTGGGTGATGCCGAGCTAGGTGAAATGGTTAATATTGGCGCCGGCACCATCACCTGCAACTACGACGGTGTGAATAAACATAAAACCGAAATTGGCGATAACAGTTTTGTTGGATCCAACAGCACTCTAGTGGCGCCAGTGGTGATTGAGCAGGATGGATTTGTCGCAGCGGGCTCGACTATTAATTCAACTGTAGCGGCAGGCAACCTCGCGGTTGGGCGCGCCAAACAACGCAATATAGCGGGCTGGAAACGCCCGACTAAAAACAAATAGGAAGTTTGCATATGTGCGGAATCGTTGGAGCAGTAACCCAGAGAAATGTCTATAAAATCCTTATAGAAGGACTCCGTCGCCTCGAGTATCGTGGCTACGATTCCGCTGGGTTATCGATAATCGACAACCAGCAAACACTGCAGACCCGGAAAAATATCGGCAAGGTGGCCGAACTGGTAAAAGTCGCTGAAGCAAATCCGGTGAGCGGTTTTACCGGTATCTCCCATACTCGTTGGGCGACTCATGGAGAGCCAAGCAGCCTCAATTCCCACCCACACAACTCCGCCGGTGTCTCAGTTGTCCACAATGGCATTATTGAAAACCATGTGCAGCTGCGTGAGGAAATGGAAGCCGCGGGTTATAAGATTATCTCCGCTACAGATACCGAGGTGGTGGCCCATTTAGTGCACTACTATCTACAAAAAAACCAGAATTTGCGCAGTGCCGTTGCACAGACCATCAGTCGTCTCGATGGCGCATATGCCCTAGGTGTAATCTCAGAAGAGCATCCGGATACCATCGTTGCAGCACGGAGTGGCAGCCCACTGGTGATTGGCGTGGGTATTGATGAAAACTTTATTGCCTCGGATCAGATGGCTCTGCGTCAGGTAACGGATCAGTTTATCTTTTTAGAAGAAGGTGATTTGGTAGAGTTGACCAGCGCGGCCTACAGTATCTTTGATGAGTCCGGGGCCCCTGTAGAGCGAGCAATTAACCAGCTCGATGAAGCTGATCAGGTTGCCGAAAAAGGCCAGTACCGGCACTTCATGCAAAAAGAAATTTTTGAACAGCCAGCTGTTTTAGCCAATACCATTGGTGGCAGACTAGCAGCTGATCATATTCGCGGGGCCATCTTTGGCTATCGCGCCGATGAGATTTTCGCCGAAACTCAAAATATACATATCATTGCCTGTGGCACCAGTTTTCACTCTGGCTTGGTCGCCAAATACTGGCTTGAAGAATATGCTGGTATTCCCTGTCAGGTAGAAGTCGCCAGTGAATATCGCTATCGCAAAGTTCCGGTTCCTGCGGCAACCCTTTTTGTCACCATCTCCCAATCTGGGGAAACAGCAGATACATTGTCAGCACTGCGCAAGGCTAAAGAGAGTGGCTATCTAGGGTTTTTAGCCATCTGCAATGTGGCTAACAGCTCTCTGGTGCGGGAGTCAGATATATCCCTGATGACCCTTGCCGGGCCCGAGATTGGCGTGGCCTCCACTAAAGCTTTCACCACCCAGCTTGTAGCCCTGCAGTTACTGGCTATCTCGCTGGCAAAACACCGAGGACTGGACCCGCAGGTTGAAAAAGAATTAGTTCAAAATCTGCATAAATTACCGCAGCTATGTAGCCAAGTACTGGCACTGGATTCGGTGATCGAAGCGGTTTCAGAATCCTTTGCCAATAAGCAGCATGCCTTATTTTTAGGCCGTGGCGAGCAGTATCCAATTGCCTTAGAGGGTGCACTGAAATTAAAAGAGATTTCCTATATTCACGCTGAGGCCTATCCCTCAGGTGAACTAAAGCACGGACCCCTTGCCCTTGTTGACGAAGATATGCCGGTTGTGACGGTGGCGCCGAATAATCAACTTTTGGAAAAGCTGAAATCCAATCTACATGAAGTTCGTGCACGGGGCGGCCAGCTATTTGTTTTTGCCGATTCTGCCAGCGGCTTTGTTAGTGAGCCGGGCACTACAGTGATCGATATGCCACATGTGCCGAAAAGCTTGGAAGCCATTATTTATACACTGCCATTACAGATGCTCTCTTATCATGTAGCGCTTCTAAAAGGCACTGATGTGGATCAGCCGAGAAATTTGGCCAAGTCCGTGACCGTTGAATAAATTAGCGAAAAAATATTTAAAAAACAATAATTAAAGAAATAAAAAACCAAAACGTTTTTTCTATTTTTCACGAAGACTTCGGTTTAGATATCTGAGAAATAAATCACTGGGAAAATACTTTTTCAGACTAATAAAATAGAAATAAAAAATTGCAGAATAATCGATAAGATAAGAAAATGATCATAACTAATATACTTTCGTTTTGGCAGAGTAAATTATAGTGGAGAAAGATAATGCCCCCTATTTATGTTCACGCCTTCTTTGCCTTGACCGCAGTTCCTTTGGGCCTATACATCCTGCTGACCCAAAAGGGTACCAAGCAACATAAGTTGATTGGGCGTATCTGGAGCCTATTTTTATTAATAGTGTCTTTTACGGCAATCTTTATTCAGGCGATTACACCCGGCCAATACTCGCTGATACATCTATTGATTCCCTGGACCATAGGTTCTCTGATTTACTCGATATGGAGTATCAGAAAATTTCAGAAAACAAAATTAGCAAAATATAAAAAAGCTCATATGTATTCCATGATCGGTGTTTATGTGGGCGCTCTCTTGGTGGCGGGATTATTTACCCTAATTCCGGGGCGATTATTTTATGAAATATTATTTAACTAAAAATAATTTTAAAAAATTTACGTTATTAATCTAAAGTAGCATAACTATGTTTAACTCTCTCGATCATCTTATTATCGCCGTTAAAGATTTGGATACAGCCGAAGAAAACTACAGGAAAATATTTGGCTTAGATCCGGCTTGGAGGGGTGAGCACAAAGAGTTCGGTACCAGTAATTGTTTGTTCAAGTTTAAAAATACTTATTTTGAATTATTGGCCGCTACGGGAACTGGACCTGGGGCAGCGCTGGTTCATCACCATCTCGAGAACAGTGGAGAAGGACTGATAGGCACAGTATTTGGGGCCGACAATATTGATGATGTTGCAAACGCCCTGAAAGACAAAGGGTTTAATTTTCCAGATCCCTCCTTTGGAGAAGGTAGTAATTTTAAAGATCAGAAAATTCGCAAATGGAAAAATCTTTTTTTTCCGCCGGAGCTTACTCGAGGTTTGTTTTCCTTTGTTATCCAACACACGGAAGGCGAGTTGGCTTCCCCTAAAATCTACCACCCCGCCTCCATTGGAAAGTTAGATCATCTGGTTATTCAAACCAATGATGCTGACGGTTTTATAAAGATCTATAGAGATCTCTTTAATATCAGATTATCTCTGGATAAGATTGTTGAGCGCTGGAAAGCCAGAATACTATTTTTCAGGCTAAATAAGACAACCATAGAAGTGGTCGAGAAATTAGATGATCAAGAGCCCAATGACAGGTTGTGGGGACTGACCTGGGATGTTAAAAATATAGATCAGGCACATGCGAGACTATTGGGTGAAGGGGTTGACGTCACGCCAATCAAAAAAGGCATAAAAGAAAACACTCTTGTAGCTACGGTTAAATCCCATACTCACAATGTACCCACCCTGCTTATTGAGCATCTTAGATAACTAGCTATGTGTCTGGATTAGGAGACTCGACTAGGGTGTTCACTAGGGCGCCTGACGAATGTAGGGGGCTGTCTAGCTACTTCTTAGTGATGAGAGCCCTGATTGCAGCTGCTGCAAGTGGGCCTGAAGTTGTGGGCCTTTCTTCTGCGCAACGCCAATGGCCAATACATCGATAACGGCTAAATGTGCAATACGCGATGACAGTGGGGTATAGATCTGAATATCTTCCTTGGCATCAATTTCAATTGCGATATCGGCTCTGCGCGCAATAGGCGTGCCGCTTGGGGCTAAGCCAATCACAATACCACCGGCCTGTTTCACTAATTCCATAGAATCCAGCAGTGCCTGAGTGCGTCCAGACTGGGAGATGGCAATCACCACATCCCCCGGCTGAAGAGAGGTGGCGGACATATTCTGGAGATGGGGATCTGAGTAGGCTGCCGAGGTAATCTGTAACCTAAAGAATTTATGCTGCGCGTCAAAGGCCACTGCCGCCGAGGCGCCAAAGCCGTAAAATTCTACCCGTTGCGCCGTACAGATGGCGGTTACGGCGGCCTCGAGATTTTCCAGTGCCAAGCTATCGCGGACCTTTAATAAAGTGTCCACGGTGGAGTCGAAAACCTTGTGAGTATATTCCCGGGCTGAATCTGTATCGGTAACGGCAATCTGTCCATAGCTTGGGCTTGAGGCCAGCTGTTGCGCTAGCGCTAGCTTAAAGTCCTGAAATCCGTGGCAACCCACAGCACGGCAGAAGCGCACCACGGTTGGCTCACTGACACCGGCCTGTTGCGCCAGATCGACAATCCGCATGCGGATTACGCCGAGAGGTTCTTTAAGAACGAATTCGGCGACTTTGCGCTCTGATTTGCGGAGTTCGACCAGAGTGTCACTGATAGTTTGGGTGAGCTGTGCCGGTTTCATAGGGGAGCCAATAGTGAGCAAAAGAGAGTTATGTAAAAAATTTACAAGAAAAGCGCCAACAATGCCAGTTTTGTAGTAAAAAATGTTTTCCTCGGTGATCCCCTTGGGTAAAAATAAACTCTCGGCAAAGGCAACAATGGCCAACAACTACTGAGAACATGTTGTTAGAATACTGCGCTATGGACGTTACCTCGATACTCGACAAATTAAACGCAGCGCAAGAAGAAGCGGTTACCAGCGACAAACAGCACCTTTTGGTACTGGCCGGCGCAGGTAGTGGCAAGACTCGTGTGTTAGTGCACCGTATTGCCTGGAAGCTTCAGGTGGATAATCTTTCACCCTATTCCATCTTGGCAGTGACCTTTACCAACAAGGCTGCCCGTGAGATGCGCGAGCGCATCGATGAATTGATGGGTATGTCACTGCGCGGCATGTGGGTGGGGACCTTTCATGGCCTCGCCCATCGTCTGTTAAAGGCCCATTGGAAAGACGTCAAGCTGCCGGAAAATTTTCAGATCCTCGATTCTGACGATCAGCTGCGTTTGGTTAAGCGGGTTATGCGCAGTATGGATCTCGATGAGCAGCGCTGGCCGCCAAAGCAGGCTCAGTGGTGGATCAATGGCCAGAAAGATGAGGGTTTGCGTGCTGCCCATATTCAGGAAACCGGCGATCCTCATATGGCGACTATGCTACGCATCTATCGCGAGTATGAAGAGGTCTGTAATCGCCTCGGGGTAATCGACTTTGCTGAGCTATTGTTGCGTGCTCTGGAACTGTGGCGCGATCATCCGGCGGTGCTCCACCACTACCAGCAGCGCTTTCAACATATCTTGGTGGACGAGTTTCAGGATACCAATGCCGTGCAGTACGCCTGGCTGAGGTTGCTGGCGGGCAAGGTCAGCGGGGTTACCGCCGTGGGTGATGACGATCAGTCGATTTATGGCTGGCGCGGTGCCAAGGTGGAAAATATTCTCCACTATGAGGGTCATTTTGCCGACACTCACACAGTGAAGCTGGAGCAAAATTATCGCTCTACCTCGAATATCCTCAATGCTGCCAATGCGGTGATCTCTAAGAATGCTGAGCGTCTGGGCAAAAGTCTCTGGACTGACTCTGGTGAAGGGGAGCCTATCGCCCTCTATGCAGCATTTAATGAACATGATGAGGCGCGCTATATTGCGGATCGCCTGCAGACTTGGGTGAGTCAGGGCAATCTTCGCGAAGACTCGGCGATTCTCTATAGATCTAATGCCCAGTCTCGGGTGCTTGAGGCGGCTCTGTTACAGGCAGATATCCCCTACCGTATCTATGGTGGGCAACGCTTTTATGAGCGCTTGGAAATTAAGAACGCCCTCTCCTATTTGCGCATGATGATGAACTGCCACGACGATGTTGCCTTTGAGCGAGTGGTCAATGTGCCCCCTCGGGGAATTGGCGACCGCACGGTTGAGACGATTCGCGCACTGGCGCGAGAAGAGCAAATCTCCATGTGGCGCGCCTCAGAAAAAATCGTCACGGAAAAGCGCATGCCCGGTAGAGCGATTAACGCCGTCGCCGTATTTTTAGAGTTGATTAATGAAATGAGTGGTCAGCTGGATGAGTTAGAACTCTACGAGCAGGCTGAAAATGCCATCCAGCGCAGCGGACTGATTGAGATGCACAAGCGCGAGAAAGGCGAGCGTGGTCAGGCGCGAGTAGAAAACCTTGAAGAACTGGTTGGTGCCTGTCGCAACTTCGAAGCAGAAGACAAAGATCTGCCGATACTGCCGCAGTTTCTCGATCAGGTGGCTCTGGACTCGGGTGATCGCCAGGCCGATGAAGACCAGGATGCAGTGCAGTTGATGACCTTACACAGCGCCAAGGGCTTGGAATTCCCGCTGGTGTTTATTGCTGGTGTCGAAGAAAATTTATTCCCCCATAAGATGTCATTGGATGAGCCGGGCCGTCTCGAAGAGGAGCGCCGCCTCGCTTATGTGGGCATTACCCGAGCCATGCAAAAACTTTATTTAACCTTTGCTGAAAGTCGCTCCATTTACGGTACCGAGTCGTTTAATTCGGTATCGCGATTTGTGCGAGATATTCCCAAAGAGGTGATTGAAGAAGTACGCCTGCAAAATACTATTAGTCGCCCCACCAGCTATGCCTCCAGTGTTTCAAGCGGTGCTATGCAGAGCGATTCCGGTGACGATACTGGATTTTCTCTGGGTCAGGGAGTCAATCATCAGGTCTATGGTGAGGGTGTGATTTTAAACTTTGAAGGAAATGGTCCCCGGGCCAGAGTGCATGTGCGCTTTGCCGAAGTGGGAACCAAAATCTTGATTTTAGCCTCGGCTAATCTGGCGGCACTCTGAGAACATGCAGGGTATGTCGGTAGCTGAGAAAATAATAAGGAGATCAAAATGCGCATAACCTTGGCCGCACTTCTGTGCCTGATACTTGTAAGCTGTGGTGGCGAAAGCAGCAAAACTGATGCCACTGCAGAGGCTCAACCGACACAGACCTATAACTGGAAGTTGGTCACCACCTGGCCAAAAAACTTCCCCGGTCTTGGCTTAGCACCAGAACACTTCGCGGAAAATGTCCAGCGCATGAGCAATGGCCGCTTAAAGATCAAGGTATTTGGTGCCGGACAGCTGGTCCCAGCCTTTGAAGTCTTTGATGCGGTCTCTCAGGGCACTGCTGAGATGGGGCATGGCGCCGCCTACTATTGGCAGGGCAAGATTCCCGCCAGTGCATTTTTTACTGCAGTCCCCTTTGGCCTCAATGCTCAGGAAATGAATGCCTGGCTGCATTTCGGTGGTGGCTTGGAGCTGTGGCGTGAACTCTATGCGCCCTTTAATCTAGTGCCCTATGCCGGTGGTAATACTGGCGTGCAGATGGCGGGCTGGTTTAATCGTGAGATCAATTCCATGGCCGATATTAAAGGCTTAAAGATGCGTATTCCCGGCCTTGGGGGAGAAGTCTTTACCCGCGCCGGTGGTATGTCGGTGCAGCGCTCCGGCGGCGAAATCTACACCTCTATGCAAACCGGTGAAATCGACGCCGCCGAGTGGGTTGGTCCCTACAATGATCTGGCCTTTGGCTTCCATCAGATTGCTAAGTATTACTATTATCCTGGCTGGCAAGAGCCGGGCCCTACTCTGGAATTAATTATCAATAAGCAGGCACTGGAATCGCTGCCGGCTGATCTGCAGGCTATTGTTGAGTCCGCCGCCCGTGCCGCCAACCAAAATATGCTCGATGAATACACCGCGAGAAACAATGCCGCACTGATTGAGCTGGTTGAAACCCACGGTGTAGAGTTAAGAAAGCTGCCGGATGAGGTACTTGTGGAGCTGCGCTCGATCGCTGCACAGGTGGTTGAAGAGATGGCAGCTGAAAATCCCCTGTCTCAGCGCATCGCTACCTCCATGAAAGAATTTGCTGAACAGTCAAAATCTTATCATGCCATTTCTGAAGAAGCCTATTACAATGCGCGGAAAATCAACCCGAGCAATTAAGTGATGGACAAAATTATTATCGGTAGTGAGGAGTGGTGTCACCTTCCTCAGCTTGGCATTCCCGCGATAAAGGTACGTGTCGATTCCGGCGCGCGAACCTCGGCTCTTCACGCTTTTAATATTAAGTCGTTTAAGCGCGGCGGCATTCCCTGGGTTTCTTTTCATGTGCATCCATTGCAGCGCAGCCGTGCGGTTTCGCTGCACTGTGAGGCACCCATTGTCGATCGCCGCATGGTCAAAAATACCAGCGGTGCTAGCGAAAAGCGCTATGTCATCAGAGTGCCTATGCGTATGGGCGAGCATATCTGGGAGATTGAATTAACCCTGACTAATCGCGACAGCATGGGCTATCGAATGCTGCTTGGCCGCGAGGCTATGGCTAATCGGATATTGGTTGATCCCTCGGCGAGCATGAGTCTCGGTCGTCACAGCGAGAGCGAGCTGGTGGAGATGTATGGCATGCAGCGCAAGGCCAAAACAGGGTTAAAAATCGCTCTGTTAGCCAGTAATCCGGAGCTTTACAGCAACCAACGGATTATGGAAGCCGGTACCGAGCGCGGCCATGAGATGATCTTTCTTGGGGTCAAAGACTGTTATATGAAGCTGGATGATGAAAATCCAGAAGTGCATTATCGCGGCGGCCATATTATTACCGACCTAGATGCAGTGATTCCCCGTATTCGCCCTAGTGCCACATTCTACGGCTGTGCACTGACACGCCAGTTTGAAAGCATGGGCGTCTATGCTCTCAATCACTCACTGGCAATCAGTCAGTCCCGAGACAAGCTGTTTTCACTGCAGCTACTGATTAAAAGCGGTCTCGATATTCCGGTGACAGGTTTCGCCAATTCACCCATTGATACCAATGAGTTGATTGAAATGGTTGGTGGTGCGCCACTGATCGTTAAATTGCTCGAGGGAACTCAGGGTCGTGGTGTCGTGCTAGCCGAGACCAAGAAAGCGGCGGAGAGTGTAATCAATGCCTTTAAAGCCGTTAAGGCCAACCTCTTGGTGCAGGAGTTTATCAAAGAGGCCGGAGGCAAAGATCTGCGTTTATTTGTTATCAATGGCAAAGTAAAGGCAGTGATCCAGCGCGAGGCTGCGCCAGGTGAATTCCGCGCCAATCTCCATCAGGGGGGCAGTGCTTCAGTTGTTCGGGCAACGAGTGAAGAGCGCCGTCTTGCTATTAAAGCGGCGAAAGCCATGGGGCTGGCTGTTGCCGGTGTCGATATTATTCGCTCTAAAGGTGGCCCCTTATTGCTCGAGGTGAATTCCTCTCCAGGTCTGGAAGGCATCGAAACCGCCACCGAAAAAGATGTTGCCGGTATGATGATTGAAGCTATTGAGCAGCAACTAAAATGGAAGGGTAATTTAACCTAGAGCAAGCTGAGCCGTGGGCTGCAACTAGAGGTCAGGATTACCCTAGTTGCGCCAAAAGGTTGGCGTAAACAGCACCAGCAGCGTGAAGATTTCCAAGCGTCCCAGCAACATTCCCCAACACAGTACCCATTTGGCGAAGCTATTGAGATCGGCAAAGTTGATCGCTACCTCACCTAGGCCGGGGCCGAGGTTGTTGAGCGATGCCGCGGTGGCTGACCAAGCGGTGACGTAATCCAGACCGGATCCCAGTAACAGCAATACCATCAAGTAAAAGATTGCCAGATAGGCACCAAAGAAAGCCCAGATCGCGTCTGCGACGCGGCTGGGAATTCTGCGATTTTGAATTTTGATCGGCAGCAGCGCATTGGGGTGCACTAAGCGATAGATCTCACGTATACACTGTTGTCCCAAGATCAGCATGCGGCCGATCTTGATACCACCACCTGTCGAACCGGCGCAGGCACCGAAAAACGATAAAAAGATCAAGAAGAACGGCAAAAAAGACGGCCAGCCACTGAAGTTATCGGTGGTGAAACCGGTGGTCGTCATAATCGAGATAAGGTGGAAGCCCCCTTGGCGGATACTCTCACTCCAGCCATAGGTGCCGCTGTAATAAAGGTACAGACAGGTAATCGCCACACCCCCAAATAGCAGGTAGAGATACATGCGCGCTTCGGGATCTGACCAGTAATGGGAGATTCTACGGTCGTGCCAAACATGGAAGTGCAGGGCAAAGTTTATTCCAGAGATAACCATAAAGAAGGCGCAGATAGCCATTATCGCTGAGCTATCGAAAAACCCAATACTGGCATCATGGGTTGAAAACCCGCCGATAGCGACAGTGGAAAAACTGTGGCTAATCGCATCGAAACCGGACATGCCGGCCAGCCAATAGGCCAGTGCGCAGACTGCGGTTAGGGCAAGATAAATCTTAAATAAAACATTGGCTGTTTCGCGGATCCGCGGTGTCAGCTTGGAGTCTTTCATCGGCCCCGGAGTCTCTGTGCGGTAGAGCTGCATGCCACCTACCCCGAGCATTGGCAGAATGGCTACTGCGATCACTACAATGCCAATGCCGCCCAGCCACTGGAGCTGCTGACGATAGTAGAGAACCGACTTAGGAAGGTCATCGAGACCTGAGATAACCGTGGCCCCGGTGGTGGTAAGTCCCGATACAGACTCAAACAGAGCATTGATAAAGCTTAGATTAGGCGCCTCGGACAACATCAGTGGCAGGGCGCCAAAGGTACTCAGTACCAGCCAGAAGAAAACCGTGATTAGAAACCCATCCCGGGTGCGCATATCGGCATTCACCTGTTTTGACGGCAGCCAAAACGCTAGCCCCACCGCTAGGGTAATGGCAAAGGCCATTGCAAAGGTGGATGAGGTGTTTTCGCCATACAGGATCGCTACGAGAATAGGCGGCAACATGGTCAGGCTGAAAATCATCAGCAGCAGTCCAAGTATTCTCGCGATGATATTGAGATGCATTAGTGGCTACGCCCTAAAAGGTTTAGATGAAAATGGCCTAGAAAAATGAAAAGCTCACCGAGAACAGCTTTTCAATGGCTTTGGTATTGGCCTTATCAACCACAAAGACAATCACATGATCGCCAGTCTGGATCACTGTATCGTGGTGGGCGATCAGCACCTCGCCATTGCGCACCAAGGCGGCCAGAGTAGCACCGGGAGGCGACTTAATATCACCGATAGCACGACCCACAACCTTAGAACTTTTCTCGTCACCATGCACAATTATTTCTAGTGCCTCAGCGGCACCGCGGCGCAGTGAGTGCACGCAGACCATATCGCCTTGACGCACGTGAGAGAGCAGTGAGCTGGTGGTGGCCTGTTGCGGCGAGATGGCGATATCAATCACTCCACCCTGCATTAGATCGGCATAGACCGGGTTGTTAATCAGCGTCATAACCTTGCGCGCGCCGAGTTTTTTCGCCAGCAGTGAGGCCATGATATTCACTTCGTCATCATTGGTCAGGGCGAGAAACACATCGGTCTTATCGATATTCTCATCGAGCAATAATTCTTGATCTGTTGCCGAGCCGTTTAGCACCACGCTCTTATTGAGTTTTTCCGAAAGGTGTCGGGCGCGCTCAGTGGAGAACTCGATGATCTTGATGTTGTAGTCTTTTTCCAAGGCTCTGGCCAAGCTAAAACCAATATTGCCACCGCCGGCGATCATCAGCCGGTGATAAGGCTTCTCCAGTCGCCGCAGTTCGCTCATAACCTTGCGAATATTCTTTTTCGCCGCGACAAAGAACACCTCATCGCCATCTTCAATAACGGTTTCGCCGGTAGGGAAAATCGCGCCGTCCTTGCCAAACACTGCTGCCACGCGGGCATCGGCGTCGGGCATATGCTCTTTTAAGAAGCGCAGCTGCTGACCCACCAGCGGGCTATCTTTGACCGCGCGCAGACCCACTAACTGAATGGCGCCATCAGCAAAATCCAGTACCTGCAGGGCGCCGGGTTGTTCAATTAATTTCTGAACATAATCCTTCACCACCATCTCCGGTGTGATCATTACATCCACAGGCATATGTTTGTCGTTGAAGAGCTTATCTTTGTACTTGGGATTGGTGTAGTTGTGTGCGCGGATGCGGGCTATTTTGGTCGGCGTGTGGAATAGGGAATAGGCCACCTGACAGGCGATAATATTGATCTCATCGCTGCTGGTCACTGCCACCAGCATATCCGCCTCTTCGATTCCCGCATTCACCAAAACATTGGGGTGCGATCCGGTGCCGACGACAGTGCGAATATCGAGGCGATCCTGCAGCGCGCGCAGGGTCGTCTCATTGATATCCACAACGGTGATATCGTTGTACTCGCGAGCGAGATTTTCTGCGAGTGTGCCGCCAACCTGCCCTGCGCCAACAATTACTATTTTCATTATTATTCCGGCTTGTTATCCGCTTTGGCCTGACCTGTTTTACTCAACCGCGAGTAATAGAACCCGTCACTGCCATTGATTGTGGGGAATAGCTGTCGCCCAAAATCTGTTTTGATTCCCCATTTCCCATCGATACTATAGAGCTCGGCTTCGGGGGTCTCAGCTAAAAATTTCTCGATCACCTGATCATTTTCATCTGGCAGTACCGAGCAGGTTGCATATAAAAGAATGCCGCCCTCCTCTAAGGTCTGCCAGAGGCTGCGCAGTAACTGCAGTTGAAGTTCAGCTAGCTTAACAATATCCGTGGGCTTGCGCAGCAGTTTGATATCCGGGTGGCGGCGAATCACGCCGCTGGCCGAACAGGGGGCATCCAGCAGGATGCGCTGAAACGAGTCTCCGCTCCACCAGTCCGCTGTGGCGCTTGCGTCAGCGACAATCAGCTGGGCCTTCAAACCAAGGCGCTGAAGATTTTCTTCCACACGGGGCATGCGCCGGCTCTCTAGCTCTATGGCAGTAACGCTATCGAGCTGGGACTCTGTTTCGAGAATATGGCAGGTTTTGCCGCCGGGAGCGCAGCAGGCGTCTAGTACTCGCTGCTTGGGTTTCAGCTCCAGCAACTGCGCCGCTAACTGAGCGGCTTCATCTTGCACACTGACCGCGCCACTTGCCCAACCGGGCAGCGTCGCAACATCAGTTGCGGACTGCAGCTGTATGCCTTGGGGACTAAATTCCGTGGCCTCGGCGCTGATATTCTCGGCTGCTAACTGCTCCAGGTAGGCATCTCTCGAGCCGTGTAGCTGATTGACTCGCAGTGTCATTGGCGCCTGCTGATTGTTGGCCGCAAGCACCTCGATTGCCAGGACCGATCCCCAACAATTAAATAGACGATCGAGCAGCCACTGGGGGTGAGCGCGAACGAAAATGGGATTTTTAGTCAGCTTGGTTTCTAATTCCGAGCGCTGACGGAGGAAGTTTCGCAGCACCGCATTAACCAGACTCTTGGCCCAAGAGCGCTTGAGTTTGGTCACAGCATCAACGGTTTCATTGATCGCCGCATGATCGGCAATCCGCGTATGCATAAGTTGGTAGAGGCCGCTGGCCAATAGGCCCTGAATTTCAAACTCTTTTTCGCGCATGGGCTTTTTCATCAACTCCTGTAACAGCAACTCAATGGCTGGATACCAGCGCAGAGTGCCAAAACAGAGTTGTTTAAAGAGTCCGATATCTTTTTCAGCAATTTTGCTCACATATTCTGGGAGCAGTGCTGAGAGGGATTTGCCGCGCAGCACCTGAGCGATCACTTCGGCTACTGCGACGCGGGTGTTCATCAAGAGCCTAGCTGGGTGCGGGGAGTGAATAACTCGCCCCGTGACTTGAGTATTTCAGAGACCACCATGCGCGATTTACCCGGCAATTGTATTTCCGTTAGCAGCAGGGACTGTTCGCCGCAACTCACCAGTAGGCCAGTGTTATCTGCTGAGATAATCTGACCCGGCGGAAATTTCTCTGCAGTCGCTGTTACCGTCTCTGCCTGCCAGATTTTGATCCGCAACTCGCCGAGGGTGGTGTAGGCCGCGGGAGATGGATTAAAGGCGCGAATCTGACGATTTAATATGGGTGCAGTTTGGCTCCAGTCAATCAGCGCTTCCTGCTTAGTGATTTTTGCTGCATAGCAGCTTAGCTGATCATCTTGATCGACCGCCACGGCAAGGCCTGCGGCAATGGAACCCAAAGTGTGCAAGAGTGCGGGAGCACCGAGCAGCTCTAATTTTTGATGTAGGCTGGCACTGGTGTCGCTGGAATCAATTTCGCAACGGGAGGTGCTCAACATGGCACCGGTATCGAGACCGGCATCCATCTGCATAATGGTCACTCCAGTTTCCCGGTCGCCGGCTTCAATAGCCCGTTGAATCGGTGCCGCTCCTCGCCAGCGCGGTAAAATCGAGGCGTGAACATTGATACAGCCGAGTCGCGGGGCATCTAGTACCGGTTGGGGCAGGATAAGGCCGTAGGCCACCACCACCATAATCTCCGCCTGGAGCTCATTTAAAAGGCGTTGTTGTTCAGGGTCCTTGAGAGACTGGGGCTGAAACACCGGCAGTTGATGCTCGAGGGCGAGCTTTTTAACTGGGCTGGCGGTTAATTTTTTACCGCGGCCGGCGGGACGGTCCGGCTGAGTATAGACGCCGATAACGGAATGCTCAGGAGAATCGAGCAGCGCTTGTAGATGTGCTGCGGCGAAGTCGGGTGTTCCGGCGAAGAGGACTCTCAAGTGGCTGATGTCCTATGCATTCTGGCGATGAATTTTTTCAAGCTTCTTGCGAATTCGCTGACGTTTAAATGGCGACAGGTAGTCGACAAACAATTTGCCTTCGAGATGGTCTATTTCATGTTGAATGCAGACTGCCAGCAGTCCCTCGGCTTCTTCTTCAAAGGCCTTGCCCTCGCCATCCAGAGCACGAATCATCACATGGGCCGGGCGATCAATCTTTTCATAAAAGCCGGGTACCGATAGGCAGCCTTCTTCATAGGGATCAACACCGCCATCGAGCACTTCGATTTCTGGATTGATAAAGACGCGGGGGCCGATACTGTCTTCCCCTAGGTCCATAACAATCACGCGCTGGTGAACATTAACCTGAGAGGCGGCCAGACCGATACCCTTGGCATCTTTCATGGTGTCAAACATATCAGCCACAAGACGTTTAACCGTCTCATCAACGTCAGTGACCGGCTTGGCAACCGTGCGCAGGCGCGGGTCTGGGAATTCGAGTATCTTTAATATAGCCATAGTGAATGTGATGAAATTCTAAAAAAAAGTTAAAAGCGCTGCTACCATTAAGCTAACCCGGCGGCATTTTCCCGTAAGTTCCCATCGAGTACTTTTTTAGTGCTGACAGGGAAGGCAGAAATTATACACTAACCCTGTCGGGAGAAAGGACTCACAAACATGAAAAAATTCCAATTCAGCGCAGTGCTGTTAGCAACTGTGCTTTTCACCAGTCTGGTTTCTCTTTCCAGCAGCTTCGCCAAGCAAAATGTTGTGATCAACGAAGATGTGCCCAACAGCTATACTGTAGTCCGCGGCGACACTTTGTGGGATATCTCCGCGGTGTTTTTACAGGACCCTTGGATGTGGCCGGAAATCTGGTACGCCAACCAGCAGATCGATAATCCTCATCTAATCTATCCCGGGGATGTTATCAGTCTGGTGTATATCGATGGTGTGCCACAGCTCAAGATCGTTCGCAGTCGCGAGGTGAAGCTGTCCCCTAAGATCCGCAGCCTTGATCACGCTGAGGCGATCACCGCCCTGCCGTTAAATATTATCAGCACCTTTCTATCCAAGACTCGGGTGACAGACGACGCCACATTAAAGGGCGCGCCCTATGTTCTGGGTGGCGCCGAGCGGCGTATTCTTGTTGGTGTCAGCGATGATTTTTATGCTCGCGGTGATTTTACCGGCAACCGCTTAAACTATGGTATCTACCGCCGGGGCGAAGCTTATATAGATCCACAGAGCGGTGAGCTGCTTGGTATCAGGGCAATTGATATTGGCGCGGCAAAGATCAAAGCGCTTAAAAAAGATGTGGCCACCCTAAACGCCAGCCGTGCCGAGGGGGAGATTCGGATCAATGATCGCTTGCTGATGGCGGAAGAACGCACTCTGGCATCGACTTTTTATCCCCGCGCCCCAGCAACTGAAATTAATGGCGCGGTGATCAATGTTGAAGAGGGTGTGCGCAATGCCGGAGCACTGGATGTTGTAGCGATTAATCGCGGTGACCGCGATGGTTTGCAGTCTGGAGATACTCTGGCGATTTTTAAGCGCGGCGAGCTGGTTAAAGACCGCATTGCCAGTGAGCGCGTGCGTTTGCCGGACGAGCGCATCGGTCTCTTAATGGTCTTTGATACCTATGAGAAGATGAGTTTTGCCTTGGTTATGGAAGCAGATAGGCAAATTGATCTGGGTGATCTGCTGCGCAACCCCTAAAAGAGCCTCTTAGGAAATACCCTATGGACAGGGAATGTCACTATGCGCTGGTATCGCAGCAGCTCAACAACTTTACTCCCAAGTTCCAGCGTCAGTTGCTTGAACAGGCCCAGACCTACCGCGCTATCTTTGAACAGGCAATTGATGACTTTGCCGAGCCCTTTCACCCACTACTGCAGGATCTTCGCCATCAGTATGAGCGGGCAACTTGGCGTCAGTCCGTGGATAGCATTGAGCAGCAGAGTGAAAACTGTGGTGCTCATATTATCCCCATCACCAGTGTCGACTATCCCCAGCAACTGAAGCAGATTGTTGGCACCCCAAGCCTGCTATACCTGCGCGGCAATATTGAAAATCTCCATCTGCCCCAGATCGCGGTAGTTGGTAGCCGCCGTATGACTCGCGGCGGTGCCGACAATGCTCGGGCCTGGAGTCAGTATTTGGCTGCCGGCGGTTTTGCCATTACCAGTGGCCTCGCCCTGGGCGTCGACGGTGCGGCTCACAGGGGAGCACTGCAGGCCAAGGGTAAAACTATCGCCGTAATGGCAACCGGCATTGACAGTATTTATCCCCGCTCCCACCTTCAACTAGCGGAGCAAATCATTGATCAGGGTGGCACGCTGATTACCGAGTTCAAGCCTACCACTAAGCCTCTTGCCACCCATTTCCCCAGTAGGAACCGTATTATCAGCGGCCTCAGTCTGGGGGTGCTAGTAGTAGAGGCGGCTCTGAGAAGTGGCTCATTAATCACTGCCCGCTATGCCCTAGAACAGGATCGCGAGGTCTTTGCTATTCCTGGCTCGATTCACAATCCTCAGAGCCGTGGCTGTCATCATTTGATTAAGCAGGGAGCTTACCTTGTGGAGAGGGCCGAAGAGATTGTCGAGCAGCTTGCAGGAGGGCTGTCGGCACTGGCCTCGAATGCCGAGTTCTCAGCAGACAAATCCCGGACGGAAGAAGCCGTTCCAGAGCCACAGCTCGAGGCTGATGAGTCGCAACTTTTATTGAGCCTTGGCTTTGACCCCAAGGATATGGATAGCTTAGTTACAGAGGGTTTGTTTTCCATTGCCGACTTATCTCGCCTGCTTGTGGCGCTGGAAATTAAAGGCTTAATTGAAAGCCAAAATGGTTTCTATCAGCGATTGAAGTGAACGGCGTGAGTAAAGTGGTCGAATACTCCTCTAGGCCAACTATTGCGCCTTATTCAAACTTCCGGTAGCCTGCCCAGCTTTATTTCTTGGAGCGTCTAATATGACCACTGCTTTTGTTGCAATTCTAATGGGTTCTGACTCGGATTTACCGGTGATGGAAGCCAGCTTTGAAATTCTTAAAAAATTCGATATCCCCTTTGAAGTTAAGGTGACATCTGCACACCGTACACCTGCGGCAACCCACAGTTACGTCACCGATGCAGACGCGCGCGGATGTGCTGCCTTTATCTGTGCCGCTGGCATGGCTGCTCACCTGGCCGGTGCGGTTTCTGCCACTACTCTGAAGCCGGTTATTGGCGTGCCCATTAACGGTTCTCTTGATGGTTTGGACGCACTGCTTTCAACTGTTCAAATGCCTGGTGGTATTCCGGTGGCAACAGTAGCGATCGGCAAAGCTGGCGCTAAAAATGCCGCTTACCTTGCAGCTCAAATCATTGGCGTTGCCGATGCATCAATGCATCAAAAGCTGGTCCAAGAGCGTGCTGACAATGCGGCAGCTATTATTGCCAAAGATGCAGCATTGCAGGAAAGACTCAAGAACGGATAATTGCTCCGTGACTGATTGGATAACCGACCCTCAGGTTTGCGCCGCCGCGCAATTACTGCAGCAGCACGCGGTAATCGCCTACCCCACCGAATCTGTGTGGGGTTTGGGTTGCGATCCTAGGTCGCAACCAGCAGTTGAAAAGCTCCTTCGTCTCAAAGGCCGCAGTGTCAGCAAAGGGCTGATCCTGATTGCCGACACCGCTGAGCAATTCGCTCCCTTTCTCGCGGGCCTCGAGCCTGCCGCGTTACAGCGCTTTCAAACACCCCAACAAAAACCGACTACTTGGCTAGTGCCGAATAATGGCATTGCACCGCCGTGGATTAGTGGCGGCCATGATACTCTGGCACTGCGTGTCACCAATCATCCGTTGGCCGCTGCCCTGTGCCAAGTATTTGGTGGGCCGTTGGTGTCGACGTCGGCCAACCCCCAGGGGCAGCCCGCGGCTATCAGTGCAGAGCAGGTGCAGGCATACTTTGGTGAGGCCGTTGATATTCGCATGCCGGGTTCAGTTGGTGAGGCGGCCAAGCCCAGTGAAATTCGCCATTTGATCAGTGGAGAGATTGTTCGTGAAGGTTGAAGGTCAGGGGATAGACAAAGCTGCAGTCAAAGACTATCTGCTCCAGTTGCAGGACAGTATCTGTGCGCAACTCGGGGCCATTGATTGCGGTGAGTGGAAGGAAGATAGCTGGGTCCGTGAAGAGGGCGGTGGCGGTCGCAGTCGCGTGCTGGTGGACGGTGAAGTGATTGAAAAAGGCGGGGTTAATTTCTCCCATGTCTTCGGCGCCGAAATGCCGGCCTCAGCCACTCAGCATCGACCGGAATTAGCTGGGCGTCGCTTCGAAGCTATGGGCGTGTCTCTGGTTATTCATCCACAAAACCCCCATGCGCCAACCTCCCATGCCAATGTGCGCTTTTTTATTGCCGAAAAAGAAGGTGCTGAACCGGTCTGGTGGTTTGGTGGCGGCTATGATCTGACGCCCTATTACGGCAGCGAAGACGACTGTCGCCACTGGCACCAAACGGCCAAGTCTGCCTGCGACCCGTTTTCCGAAGACTATTATTCGCGCTTTAAAAAATGGTGTGATGACTACTTTTATTTAAAGCATCGCAGTGAACCTCGGGGTATTGGCGGCCTGTTTTTTGATGACTTTAATGAGCTGGGTTTTGAGCAGAGCTTTGCCTTTATGCGCAGTGTCGGCGACAGCTACTGTGATGCCTATATCCCCATATTGGAGCGTCGTCAGGCAATTGCCTTTGGCGAGGCTGAACGTCAGTTTCAACTCTATCGCCGGGGTCGCTATGTGGAATTCAATCTGGTCTGGGATCGTGGCACGCTGTTTGGTTTGCAGACCGGCGGTCGCACTGAATCGATTTTGATGTCCCTGCCGCCGCTGGTGCGCTGGGAGTACGATTGGACGCCTGAGCCGGGTAGCGCCGAAGCCGATCTCTACACTAAATACCTTATTCATCGAGACTGGGTCTGACATGGTTGATAAATACGCCGTTTTTGGCAATCCGATTGCTCAAAGCCGATCACCGCAAATTCACACTGCCTTTGCTGCCGATACCGATCAGGATTTAACCTATAGCAAGCAGTTGGTCGACATTGATGGGTTTGATGCTGCTGCGGATGAATTTTTTAGTAGCGGCGGCAAGGGGCTTAATATTACCGCCCCCTTTAAACAGGATGCCTACTCTTATGCTGCCCGATTAACTCCCCGCGCTCGCCATGCCGGTGCGGTGAACACTCTGAGCCTGCAAGATGATGGCACTGTGCTCGGCGACACCACCGACGGTGTCGGCATGGTGGCCGATATGCTGAAAAATCTCGGCTGGCAGATCCGCGCTAAGCGTGTCTTGGTGTTGGGTGCTGGGGGTGCGGTGCGGGGCATTTTGGAACCTTTGATGGCGCAGCAGCCACAGCATGTGGTGATTGCCAACCGCACTCTGGAGAAAGCGCTACAGCTGTCTAAAGGTTTTGCCGAGCAGGGTTATATTCTCGCCTGTGGCTTTGATATGTTGCCCGGTCAGGAGTTTGATCTGGTGATCAATGGCACCAGCGCCGGATTGACTGGCAGCCTGCCACCACTGCCCGATGATTTGCTGGCCCCGGACGCCGCTTGCTACGACATGCTCTATGCCGCCAAGCCAACTCCCTTTATGCAGTGGGGCAAGCGTCAGGGTGCTAAGACTGCAGATGGTCTCGGCATGCTCGTGGAACAGGCCGCTGAATCTTTCTATATCTGGCGTCAAATTAGACCCGAGACCGCTGCGGTGATTGAGTCCCAGCGCCAGCAGTTTTAAGACTGCTGTTGTTCCTGCAGCTGTTCGGCAAGGTATTGGTCTTTAAGTTTCACGTAGTTTGCCGGGCTGTAAGTGAAGAAGTTTTTCTCACTCTCCGATAGTTCACGCATCGCTTTGCAGGGGTTGCCCACATAGACAAAACCGCTGGCCAAGGTCTTGCCCGGTGGTACCATGCAGCCAGCACCGATAATCACCTCGTCTTCAATGATCGCGCCGTCATTCACAATGGCGCCATTGCCAATCAAAATCCGGTTGCCCACTGTGCAGCCATGCAGCACCGCCCGGTGCCCGATCACCACATCTTCACCAATGGCCAGTGGCCAGCCCCCAGGATTAAACTCGCTGGCGTGAGTAATATGCAGCACCGCATTGTCCTGCACGTTGGAGCGGGCGCCGATTCTGATGGAGTGCATATCGCCGCGAATTACGGCCCCGGGCCAAACTGAGGCATCGTCGCCGAGATGCACATCGCCAATTACCGTGGCAGCGGGATCCACATAGACTCGCTGGCCGAGCTTGGGTGAGATGCCTCTGTGGGAGCGCAGGTGTTTTCGAAAAGAGTGATCCATATGCTGTTGTGCCCGATATAATGAGTGATCCTATTGTGGTGATATTTAAATGGCTTTTTCAACAAAAAAACAATTTATTGCAGGTGTGACCTGTCCCAAGTGCAGTTTGCTGGACAAGATTCAGGCCTTTTCCACCGATGGTGTCGATTATCGCGAATGTATTAGCTGTGGGTTTCTCGATGAAATGCGCGTTTATTCCGCCCCCCGGGAGCTTGAGACGCGAGTTAATAGCGATGCCGCTGACGAGGCCAACAAGATTTCGGCGGTTAGGCTGATGGATCCCAAGGGTTGAGCGCCGCGATTTGAGGGGGCGATCTAGTTAAGGCGGACTCTGGAGTTCTGGCTTTTGAACAGCAGCCGGATATTCGATGATTCAGTCAGGCAGGGAAAGCGGTCTGATGGATCGTTGCCCATTGCGCTGCGATAGTCTTGCAGCTTGAGACTTAGGCGATGATTCTTGCGCAGTGAGGCGAGCAACTTGTCATTGAGTAGCTGTATGGCACTGTCGATCTGATTGGCAAAGGGTTCACCGATAATATGGTGCACAATCAAGTTTGATCTAGTCATATTGATCGGGATCACCGGACAGTTAAATTGCGCATTGAGGGTATCGTTGAGCTCTTCCAGCAGGCGGTGGGCCAGATAGGCCTGATACATACTGGCTTCAAGTCCCTCCTCCGCGGACATAATGTCCATGGGCACATCGAGAAACTCTTTGGCCGTGGTCAATTGTCGAGCAATCTCACCATTGATTCCGGCGTGGGCGATAAAATCTTCAAAAGCGCCAATCAGGTCGGGCACCAAATCAATATATTTTTTAATAAAAGATGCCAATGCGGCAGTCCCATCACCCTCTCGCAGCCGTATAGACTGGTGCAAATGCTGTACTCGCTCATTTAGATAAGCAATCAGAAATTCGCTGCTTTGAGTTGAAAGTGGAGGCATGGGTCACTCTCTATTAATCTGGAGTTGGGAAAGAAAGCCCATTCATGGGATTTATAACCATTAACGGTTGCGGCCTTGAGGCTCAGCGCTATGGTGTAAATCTAGCAGATATTAGAGTCTATGCCATAAAGTTTGTGTTTTTTTGCTCAGGGATCACTTGAGTAACAACATTTGCAATGCGCAATTGAGCCTGTATTACAGTAGTGATAATGGGTTTGCTTTGCTATACTGCCGCCGTTTTTCACCTGCCTAGATTTTAAGTCTGGGTCCAATTAGAAAAGCACGAGCTTAAAAAGTCACAATTACCACGGAGAAACAAGCGATGTTGAAAAGAGCGCAAGCACTTTTCTTGAGTCTATTGAGCCTTGTTATTTTATTGCCCTTTGCGGGCAGTGCACTTGCTGAAAGTTCAGCTAGCCAACTCAATATGCCCCAAGGTGTCACCGAAGTCAGTCAAGCAGCTTATGACATTCACATGATCATGATCTGGGTCTGTACCGTTATCGGTGTCGGTGTTTTTGGTTTTATGTTTTACGTGATGTATGCACACCGCAAATCCCGTGGTGCAGTAGCTGAAAACTTCCATGAACATTTAGGTGTCGAGTTGCTTTGGACGATCGTCCCGACAATCATTTTGATTGTTATGGCCTTTCCAGCGACTACAGCACTGTTAAAAGTCTACGACACTGACAATCCAGATATAGAAATTAAAATTACTGGCTATCAGTGGAAGTGGCAGTACGAATACCTCGGCGAAGGCGTTAAGTTCATGAGTGAACTGCGTACTTCTGACGATGAAGTCTATGGTCGCGAGCCCAAGGGTGAGCACTATCTTCGCGAAGTAACCGAGCCGTTGGTTCTTCCTGTTGGTCAAAAGATTCGTTTCCTAGTAACTGGCAATGACGTAATTCACTCCTGGTGGGTTCCCGATTTTGGCGTTAAGCGCGACGCGGTCCCAGGACTGTTTACCGCGGGCTGGGCCAAGACGGACAAGCCTGGTACCTATGTCGGTGAATGTACCGAGCTGTGCGGTCAGGGCCACGCCTTTATGCCAGTGGTTGTTGAAGTCAAAGAACAGGCTGAATACGACGCATGGCTGGCAAACAAGAAAGCTGAAGCTGTTGAGTACGCCTCGACTATCGGTAAAGAGTGGTCGTCTGAAGAGTTGATGGCTAAAGGCGAAGGCGTTTACCTGCAGAGCTGTGCAGGTTGTCACCAAGCTGACGGCGGCGGCATCCCCGGCGTGTTCCCGGCAATTAAGGGCAGTCCAATCGCTCTGGGCCCTCAAATCGGCCACATTGCAGTATTGATCGACGGCGTTCCAGGCTCAGCAATGCAATCTTTTGCCGACCAGCTTTCCGAAGTCAATATAGCTGCGGTTATTCACTATCAGCGAAATGCTTGGGGCAACGATGTTGGCGATGTAACTCAGCCAATTGATGTTCTCAACTACAAGCAAAGCAAATAAGGGAGATTAGATAAATGGCACACGGTCCCGCAACATTGGCAGATGGCTGGCGCGCTTATATAAGCCGCTGGGTATTTACGACCAATCACAAAGACATCGGTACACTGTACCTTTGGTTTAGCTTTGCAATGTTCCTGTTGGGCGGCGCTTTCGCGATGATTATTCGCGCAGAACTGTTCCAGCCAGGCATGCAGCTGATTAGACCTGAATTTTTTAACCAGATGACCACCATGCACGGCTTAGTCATGGTGTTCGGCGCGATTATGCCAGCCTTTGTCGGCCTGGCTAACTGGATGATTCCCCTGATGATCGGGGCGCCAGATATGGCTCTTCCACGTATGAACAACCTGAGTTTTTGGATCCTGCCCTTTGCGTTTGCGATCCTTACTTCAACGTTGTTTATGGAAGGCGGCGGTCCTAACTTCGGTTGGACTTTCTACGCGCCACTGTCCACCACCTATGCTCCTGACTCGGTGAACTTCTTTATCTTTGCAATCCATATTATGGGTGCCTCATCTATCATGGGCTCGATTAATATTATTGCTACAGTAATGAACATGCGCGCTCCTGGCATGACTTACATGAAGATGCCGCTGTTTGTTTGGACCTGGGTAATCACCGCATTCTTACTGGTTGCTGTAATGCCAGTTCTGGCCGGTGCAGTGACTATGATGTTGATGGATATTAACTTCGGTACCAGCTTCTTCGATGCTGCTGGTGGCGGTGACCCGGTACTGTTCCAGCACGTTTTCTGGTTCTTTGGTCACCCAGAGGTTTATATTATTATCTTGCCAGCCTTTGGTGTTGTATCGCAGATTATTCCAACCTTCAGCCGCAAGCCGCTGTTTGGTTACTCGTCGATGGTTTACGCCACGGCAGCGATCGCATTCCTGTCCTTTGTAGTCTGGGCTCACCACATGTTTACTGTGGGTATGCCAATCGCCGGTGAGCTGTACTTTATGTACGCCACTATGCTGATTGCAGTGCCAACAGGTGTGAAGGTATTTAACTGGATCACCACCATGTACAAGGGCTCATTGACCTTTGAAACGCCAATGCTATTCAGTATCGCCTTTGTGATTCTGTTTACCTTTGGTGGCTTCACTGGCTTGATGTTGTCGATTGCCGCTGCTGACATGCAGTACCACGATACCTACTTTGTTGTTGCTCACTTCCACTACGTGATGGTTGCAGGTGCAGTATTTAGTGGCACGGCTGCTATCTACTACTGGCTGCCAAAGTGGTGTGGAAAGATGTACAACGAGACTATGGGTCAGGTGCAGTTCTGGGTTGCCTTTATCGGCTTTAACATTGCCTTTATGCCTCAGCACTTCTTAGGTCTGGCAGGAATGCCACGCCGTTATGCCGACTACGGTCTGCAGTTTGCTGACTGGAATATGGTCTCTAGTATTGGTGCCTTTATCTACGGTGGCGCTCAACTTATGTTGTTGTACAACGTAATCATGACCATCAAGTTTGGCAAGCCAACAACTGAAGAGAAGACTTGGGAAGGAGCTGAAGGACTGGAGTGGACTGTTCCATCACCAGCGCCTTACCACACTTTCTCAACTCCTCCAGAGTTTAAGTAGGAGAGCCCCGGCATATGTCAGTTGATGCTTCTAACCGCCGAGTTGTGGTTAAGTCGCTTTTCGGTGCGGCGGGTATGTTTGCTTTTGCAATCTTTGTATTACCGCCAATTTATGACCTGTTTTGTGAGATTACCGGACTCGGTGGCAAAACAGGTGATGAGTACACCGCAGTTGATGTGAGGGTCGATACATCGCGTGAGGTCAGAGTTAGGTTTGTGGCCTCAAACAATGCCTCGATGCCCTGGGTGTTTAAGCCGACAAAAGACAGTGTTGTAGTGCACCCAGGTGAACCCACAGAGATCACCTACTTTGCGCACAACATTACTGACGAAGATATGGTTTCTCAGGCGATTCCAAGTTTGGTGCCAAACAATGTGGCTGATTATTTCCACAAAACGGAGTGTTTTTGTTTTGAGAATCAGCCCCTGGCAGCAGGCGATGAGGCAGAACTTAAGCTTATATTTATTATTGATCCGGATTTGCCGGAAAGCGTTAACAGTTTGACGCTCTCCTACACGATTTTCGATATCACTGATCGAACGGCAGATCCAATAGCACAGTTAAAGTAATTTCCAAGCGATTGGAAATAACAAAACGGAGATAGAAGATGTCAACAGAAAGCAGTTATTACGTACCCGAGCAGAGTAAGCTTCCGATTGTTGCTGCAACAGGCATGGGACTGATGGCTTACGGTGCCGCCTCTTGGGTTATCGGCGACGGTAACATTGTATTCACCGCAGGCTTGGTTGTGATGGCGCTGGTGATGTTCAAGTGGTGGAGCACAGTCATTGATGAAAATATGCGCGGCATGGCTAATGATCAGCTCAAGCACTCTTACGTGCTGGGTATGCTGTGGTTTATTTTCTCCGAGGTAATGTTCTTTGCGGCTTTCTTTGGCGCCCTCTTCTACCTCAGAGTTATCGTCAACTCCTGGTTGGGTGGCGACGCCGCCATCGGCATCTTTGACGATACCCCAACTGATGCTGCTGTAGCCAACAACGAGCTGTTGTGGCCCGGCTATGAAGCTGAGTGGCCACCTCTGGTGACTCCTGATGAAGCTGCCAATGGTGCCAATGCTACCTTTATTGGTCCCGACGAAGCCATGAGCTTCCCCGGTTGGGCCAAGCTGCTTAGCTGGTTGCCACTCTGGAATACAGTTATTCTGGTTACCTCTAGTGTTACTGTGCACATTGCTCACACTGGCTTAAAGAACAACAATCGCAAGCAATTTGTTCGCTGGTTGGGACTGACTGTGCTGTTGGGTCTGATCTTCTTGGTGCTTCAAGCAGAAGAGTATATCCACGCTTACCAGCACATGGGTCTGACACTGGATTCTGGTATCTACGGTACTACCTTCTTTATGCTGACCGGTTTCCACGGCGCTCACGTAACTCTGGGTACCGTTATGCTAATGGTCTCTTGGTTTAGGTCTCTCAAGGGTCACTTTAACCACGAAGATCAGTTTGGCTTTGAAGCTGCCTCTTGGTACTGGCACTTTGTTGACGTAGTCTGGATTCTGCTGTTCTTTGTAGTCTATGTATTCGACTAGATAGCATTTGTTGAGATATAAAAAAACGGCTGGGCAATTTGCCTGGCCGTTTTTGTTTGTCGGCTAGCTTTTAGCCATCAGGGTTTTAAGATCAATTAGCCCCTAAGGTTTTGGAGCAGCAGAGGGCGCGACATTTTCTGGGTGCAATTGTTTGTCCCATGGAGCCTGACTTTTGATCTGTCCTGTATAGGCACCGTATATAATGGTGCCAATTAACATCACCGCCAGACTGACACGCAGCCCCAGGGCATAGAGCAGACGTTTCTTGTTGTCGCCGCCAAGATCCTTGACCAAAAAGTTTAGGCCGCCAAACAGGCTGGCGATCAGGGCGATAAGCAGAATAAGCATTAGAGTCTTGAGCATAGTGTTCTCGGATTTAAAGATAATAGAAAGTGGAATTTAAACATAAATGAACAGCGATCCACATCTTAACGGGGAAAAGTTTTCTTGGCAGCCCAATGCCAAGTCGCTGCTGTTCGCCCTATTGATGACGCCGCTGTTAATCAGTCTGGGCTACTGGCAATTAGATCGCGCCCAAGACAAGCGCGAAATATTAAGCGAGTTTCAGGCCAATCAAGAGGCTCAGCCGGTGGGCTTTGAGCAGTTAGATGCGAGTGTAAATCTGCAGTACAGACAGGTTCAATTTGTCGGTGAACTAGATGCATCGCGGCGTGTTTTGCTGGATAATCGCGTCCGCAACACGAGGCCCGGTTATGAGGTTTTTGAACTGCTCACCATAGCCGGGAGCGAATTAAAGGTATTGGTTAACCGAGGTTGGGTGCAAGCATCCCTCGACCGCAATCAGCTTCCGGAAATAGACCCTGTGTCTAATGAAGTTGCTGGTCTAGTATCTTCTCAGACGCTCGGGCAAGTGCAGTTGAGAGGGTCTCTCTACCGAGTGCTGAAAGGTGGTCTGCAGTTAGACGACGGTATTCGCGCCGTGGAGAATTGGCCAGCGCGCATTGGATGGATATCCACCGAGCGTGCCACTGAACTGTTTGCCGATCAGGTCTTCGCCTACCAATTGCGATTGGACAGCGACTCCCCTGGAGCACTGACTACCGGCTGGCCAATTGTCTCAGTGCAGCCGGAAAAACATACAGCTTATGCGGTACAGTGGTTTGTTATGTCGTTGGTGCTGTTGTTACTAACGCTTAATGCCAACTCAAACCTGAGCCTATGGCTGAAATTTAAAATGTCAAAAACAGAGAGTGAAGCTTTATGAGTGACGCGCAGACAAATCAAGGCCCCCGCAATCGCGGCATGATGATTCAGATCTGGATTATGTTGATTATGGTTGGCGGTGTAATGGTCGCTGGCACATTGATGCAGCCAAAGTCAGAGGAACAGCGCCAGCAGTTGATGGCCATGCTCGGCACCACCAATCAGGGTCATCTGGTGAAGCCCGCTGTCGATGCTCGCAGCATTTTCCCAACCAACCCGGATAAAGCGGAAAAGTGGAAAATTGTTGTTGCCGGCGGTGAAAGCTGTGACGCTGGCTGTAACCAAGTAATCTTGGATACCCGTTCGGTACATATCCTTATGGGCAAGCTAGTGCGCCGCGCCGAGCGGGTTTACCTCGCCGATGGCGAGCAATTACAGCAGCAGGAATTTGATGATCTGAGTCTTGCACACCCCCATTTAACCATTCGAACTGAAGGCCTAGGCGAGTTTAAGCAGATGCTGAAAAACACCTCAGCAGACTGGGATATGGCCGACACCCGATACTTTGTAGTAACGCCAGACGCAGAAGTTATTCTTTACTTTACCCAAGACGACGATGTTATGGGCCTGCTAGAAGATATGAAGCATCTTTTAAAATATTCACCAGACCGTTAATCAACAGTTAGAACTCTGGAGTTGTACCCTATGCAACAAACTGAATTAGAAACAACCGGCGTAAGCTGGCGCGACTACCTAGAGTTGTGCAAGCCCAACGTGGTTGCGCTGATGATTCTGACCTCCCTGATTGGCATGCTCTTAGCCACTGACGGCTGGGTATCTCTGGATGTGTTAATTCTGGGAAATCTGGGCATCGCTCTCTGTGCCGGATCCGCTGCAGCAGTCAACCATATTGTCGATCGCAAGATTGATGACACTATGGCGCGCACCCACAATCGCCCCATCGCCCGCGGCCGCATTCAGCCGAATCAGGCGATCATGTTTGCTGCACTGACCGGCTTCGCTGGCATGTTGATCCTGCTGGTGTTTATCAACCAGATTACCGCCTGGCTGACACTGGCCTCATCTATTGGTTATGCCTTTGTGTACACCATGTACCTGAAGCGCACGACGCCACAGAATATTGTTATCGGCGGTCTCGCCGGTGCCGCGCCACCGCTGCTGGGCTGGACCGCAGTCACCGGGGAAGTGCACTACAACGCCCTGCTGCTTGTGCTGATTATCTTTGCCTGGACACCACCGCATTTTTGGGCCCTGGCAATCCACCGCAAAGACGATTACGCCAAAGCCGAGATTCCAATGCTGCCGGTGACCCACGGTGAGCAATACACCAAGATCAATATAGTGCTCTACACCTTACTTTTGATCGTGATTACCGTACTGCCATTTTTGACTGGCATGTTCGGCTTGCTGTATTTGGTCAGCGCCCTGGTCTTAGGTGCGGGCTTTTTATACTGGGCACTGGTTATGCTGTTTGGGCAGGATGATGAATCGGGCATGAAGACCTTCAAATTTTCGATTACCTATTTGATGGTGCTATTTGTGATTATGCTGCTCGACCACTACCTTATAGAGTCAACGCCGATAATTTAATCGAGCACCGCCATCGGCCATTTATGGACCAACGGCGTTTTTGGAGAACAGTATCATGAAGCAAAAAACCGGCATCAAACTAACCGTTGGCGTCATACTCTGCTTTATCGTTTTAGTGATCTTTGGCTTTGCTTGGAAGATGCGTCAGCCGGTGCCCATGTCCGCCGAGGATCTGCGAGTTAATGGCGCCATCGAGCTGAGTACGCCGCGGATATTTAGCGACTTCGATCTGATTGATCACAATGGCCAGCCTTTCACCCTGGAAAACTTCAAAGGTGTTTGGAGCATAGTGTTTTTTGGTTTTACCAACTGCCCGGATATTTGCCCCACCACTCTGTCAACGCTGAATGCCATGTACGAAGATCTGGGTGACAGCGAAAAAGAAAACCTACAGATCGTGATGGTGTCTCTGGATCCCGAGCGCGACACGGTTGAGAAAATGGCCCTCTATGTGCCCTACTTCAACGAAGACTTCATTGGCGTTACAGGCAATCCCTATTCTATTTTGGGTCTCAGTACGCAGCTCACTATTGCCTATACCAAGGTAGATCTAGGTGACGACAACTACACTGTCGATCACAGCACCCAAGTAGTGCTGATCAACCCAAAGGGTCACTACCACGGGTTCTTTAAAGCGCCCCACGGTGAAGTGGCCATGCGTCAGACCTGGCGCTCGATTAAAGACAGCTTTAACCGTTAACTGCGCTGTCTAACTGCCAGCGAAAGCGTAAATAGCAGGGCGCCACAGACCACCACCGAGGGGCCTGCTGGCGTGTCGCTATACCAAGACATGGCCAAGCCCATAACCACCGTCAACATGGCAATCAAGCTGGCTAACACCGCCATTTGCTCCGGCGTACTGCTGACCCGACGGGCAGTGGCCGCGGGAATAATCAGCAGCGCCGTAATCAGCAGCACCCCGACAATTTTCATGGCAATAGCGATCACCAGCGCGGTAATCAACATCAGCGCGGTGCGCACTGCCGAGGTCTTAACCCCTTCAACACTGGCCAGCTCCTCATGGACGGTAATATTGATCAGCGGTTTCCACAGCCATAGCAGCAACACCACCACCGTTGCCGCCACCCCATAGATCACCCAGAGATCATTTTTTGTCACCGACAGCAGATCGCCAAATAGCAGTGACATAAGATCTACGCGAACATCCGGCAATAAAGAAATCAACACCAGACCGGTCGCCAGCGCTGAGTGGGAGAGGATGCCGAGAAGAGTATCCAGTGACAAAATACCGCGCTGCTCCAGATACACCAGACCCAGAGCAATCAGCATGGGAATTGCCGCCACGGTAACACTGATATTAATCCCCAGCAGCACGCCGATGGAAACACCCAAGAGTGCTGAGTGGGCTAAGGTGTCGCCAAAATATGCCATGCGCCGCCACACCACAAAGCAGCCCAGTGGGCCGGCAACCAGAGCCACGCCAAGTCCCGCCAGTAGGGCATAGAGTAGAAAATCAGTCATGGTTACAGCCCTCCCCGTGTTGGTGCTTGCCCTGCTTGTCGAGCACCTCCCCGTGAATACTGTGTTGGTGGTCGTGTTGATGGGCATAGATCGCCGTGGTTTGGCCAAAGATATCGATATAAGCCTGATCCTGGGTGACTTGCTCGGGATTGCCCTGACAGCAGATATGCTGATTGAGGCAGATGACATGATCCGTGGCAGACATCACCAAGTGCAGATCGTGGGACACCATCAATACGCCGCAGTTAAGAGACTTACTGAGATCCGCAATCATCGAGTAGAGGGCATTCTGCCCGCTGACATCAACCCCCTGGACCGGCTCATCGAGCACCAAAAAGTTTGGCGAGCGGACGATGGCTCGGGCTAGCAGGGCGCGCTGCATTTCCCCCCCGGAGAGAGTTTGCACCGGCGCTTTTGCCAAGTGGCCAATGCCGACCTTCTCCAGCGCAGCATGGCAGGCGCTGTGAGAGGCATTTGCCAACTGTAAAAATCGGCAGGTGGAGATCGGTAGAGTCGGGTCTATATTGATCTTCTGTGGCATATAGCCGATCTGCAGCTCCGGCGAAGGTTGCACTGAGCCGCTGTCGGGCTTCAGTAAGCCAAGAATAATTCGCACTAGGGTCGACTTTCCGGCCCCATTGGGACCAATCAATGTGGTAATCTCCCCGCGCATCAGCTGCATGGAAATATTCTGCAGCACTTGGCGCGAGCCAAATGATTTACTGATCTGATCTAGCCTAATAAGCGGTATATTCATTATCGATTCTCTGGGCTTGCTGGCCCGGTTTGAGCTGCGGATAGGCTGCAGTTAGGGCATAGCCCAAAAAGCTCCAGTGTCTGGCTCTGTAAAGTAAAATTTGCCTTATCGCTGGCTTTTTGCAGCAGGTCATTAATACCGTTGTGGGCCACTTCGGCGGCGCTGCCACATGCGTTGCAGATCATAAATAGATTGCTGTGGTCACTGCCGGGAAAAGGGCAGCCGATATAGGCATTCAGTGATGGGATACGGTGAATCAGCCCGAGCTTGAGAAGAAACTCAATAGCCCGGTAAATAGTCGGCGGGGCGATAGATTTCCCCGACAGTGCAGCCAGCTGATCCTGCAACTGATAAGCTCCGAGAGGCCGATGGCTCTGCCAGAGCAGCTCCAGTACTGACTTTCGTGTCGATGTCAGCCGTGCCTTGCTGGCAGCGCAGAGTTCCTCGGCGCGGCTCAGGGCAGCACTGATACAGCGGCCGTGGTCATGGGGCTGGTGAACTAATCGAGAATTGGTCAACATGGGGCTATGTGCCTAGTTAATCAGTATTTATTCAATTAAGTGTAATGTTATAATATAACATATCTATATGCTTAAACAATTGACGGAGCTTTGGGGCATTATTGTCAATGATAGATTTATTTATAGTGAAACATTATAACAGTTTTATTAAAATTGTTACCCTCTTGAGCCTGCTGGCACTTCCAGCGGCCTTGGTGGCCTCTGAGTCTTTGATAGAGCCCTCAGCCAATAAAGAGCCCTCAGCCAATAAAGAGCCCTCAGCCAATAAAGAGCCCTTAGCCAATAAAGAGCCCTCAGCTCACAAAGAGCCCTCAGCTAATAAAGAACCCGCAGCCAGCAAACCATTAATTATCACCACCATAAAACCACTGGCCATAATTGCTCAGTCTGCAGTTGGGGATCAGGCTCGAGTGGAGTATCTGCAATCGGCGACCCAGTCCGCCCATACCCTATCGCTGCCAGTCTCATCCCTAAAGAGAATTGCCCAGGCAGATCTGGTTATCTGGATCGGTGAGACGATTGAATCCCGAGTCGCCAAACCACTGTCACTGTTACCTAAAGCCAAACGTATTACAGTCATGCAGTTGCTGGAAATTGTCCCCCAAGATGCCGGCTACCAAGGGCAGGTTAGCGCCGAGACTGAGCATCCTGATCAAATCGACCATCACCAACACAGTGGCCTAACAGCGGATCCTCATCTGTGGCTAAATCCGGCAACAGCCAATCTGATTGCCGTCGAGATACAGCGGCGCCTTAAACTGCCGGTAAAAGAAATTATCAGTGCCGCTCAAGTTGCCAGCCTAACTGTTGATTTGGCGCCCCTAAGCAGCCGCCAGTTCCTTGTTCACCACGATGCCCTAGGTCACTTCACCAGTAGCTTTGGCCTCGAGTCAGGCCTCTCCATTCGGGATGCCAGTGGCGCCAGCCAAGGTGTCAAAAGCCAATATCGGCTGCGCCAAGATGCCAGAGCTTCCGCCGCCAGCTGCGTATTTACCGAACCTCAATACGCCGATCGGGATGCTAAAATCATCGCCGAAGAATTATCCCTGCCGGTGGCACTGATCGATATTCAGGGATTTGATCAAGCTCTCGTGGAGGACGGCTATGCCCGTTTTATGCAGGGTTTGGCTAGGCAATTTAAGAGCTGCTTTAAGGATTGACTAAGCGGTTCCACAAACCATGAATTACCAACAGGCTCAGGAAAATCCTGTATCCTAACCGAGCAAGATTAACGCTAGCTCATTAACAACTCTCGTGGAAAATATGGACAATACAACCCCGCTGATTCTAGTCGATGGCTCTTCCTACCTCTATCGCGCCTACCATGCACTGCCGCCCTTGACCAACAGCAAGGGCAAGCCCACCGGCGCAGTTAAAGGTGTTATCAATATGATGCGGCGCCTGCAGAAAGACTATCCCCAGAGCACCCATGTGGTGGTCTTCGATGCCAAGGGCAAAACCTTTCGCGACGACATTTATACCGAATACAAAGCCAATCGACCGCCGATGCCGGACGATCTGCGGGAGCAGATAGCGCCCATCCATGCAATTATTCAAGCTATGGGCATGCCCATGTTGATCATTGACGGAGTCGAGGCGGACGATGTGATTGGCACACTGGCACTGCAGGCTACCGCGGCAAAACAAGCGGTGGTGATCTCCACGGGCGATAAAGATATCGCCCAGTTGGTCAATGAACATATCACTCTAATCAACACCATGAACAACAGCGCTATGGATAGGGCAGGGGTGATTGAGAAGTTTGGTATTCCCCCAGAGCTGATTATTGATTATCTGGCGCTGCTGGGTGACAAGTCAGACAATATTCCCGGCGTCCCCGGTGTCGGAGAGAAGACCGCTCTGGGATTACTTCAGGGCATAGGTAGCTTGGATGATATTTACGCCAACCTCGATGATGTCGCGGGCCTCGCATTTCGCGGTGCCAAAACCATGTCCCCCAAGTTGCTGGACAATAAAGACCTAGCCTACCTCTCCTACGAGCTAGCGACCATTAAAACCGATGTTGAGATGCCCATGCATCTGTCGGAGCTAAAGAATGGCGAGCCAGACAGAGCCGCATTACTCAGCCTGTTTAAGGATATGGAGTTTAAAACCTGGATTGAGGAAGCCCAAGGCAGCACTGAAACCAAGCCAGCCGCCGCAGCAAGCTCGCCGGCAGGGGTAGATAATAAGCCTGCAGCACCAGTGGATACTCCGGTTGTAGAGAAAGACTATCAGGTGGTGCTAACCGAGCAGGATCTGACAGTTTGGCTTGAAAAGATTGCATCAGCCGACTTGGTGGCGGTGGATACAGAGACTACCAGTCTCGACTATATGCGCGCCCAGTTAGTGGGTATCTCAGTCTCCACAGCCCCGGGAGAGGCCTGCTATATTCCCTTTGCCCACGACTATATGGGTGCTCCAGAGCAGCTTAAGCCCGAGTTTGTCCTCGACAGCCTGAAATCTTATCTTGAAGACCCCGAGCTGAAAAAAGTCGGTCAAAACCTCAAGTATGATATGAGTGTGCTGGCACAACATGGCATCACCCTGCGCGGCGTTGCTTTTGACACCATGCTCGAATCCTATGTGCTCGATTCAGTGGCAAGCCGCCATGATATGGATAGCTTGGCGCTGAACTATCTGGGCGAAGAAACGATTAAATTTGCCGATGTCGCCGGCAAAGGCGCTGCTCAGCTCACCTTTAATCAGGTAGCCCTTGAGCAGGCGACCCCCTATGCCGCGGAAGATGCGGATATTACTCTGCGCCTGCATCAAACCCTGTGGCCGCGAGTTGCCGCCGAGGCGACGCTGAAAAAAGTCTTTGAGAATATTGAGTTGCCACTGGTCCCAGTCCTCTCCTGTATAGAGCGCACTGGTGCTCTGGTGGATGACACGCTGCTATTTCAGCAGAGTCAGGAACTCTCTGCGCGACTGGGGGAACTGGAGACCGAAGCCTGGGATCTGGCAGGGCAGCAGTTTAATCTGGCTTCGCCAAAGCAGCTGGGTGAAATACTCTTCGAAAAACTAGAGATACCAGTGCTGAAAAAAACTGCCAAGGGCGCCCCCTCCACCAAAGAGGAAGTGCTTCAGGAGCTGGCCTTGGATTATCCCCTGCCCAAGGTGCTACTCGAGCACCGTGGACTAGCAAAACTCAAGTCCACCTACACCGATAAGCTTCCCACCATGATCAATTCGGTCACCGGACGCATTCACACCTCCTATCATCAGTCGGGAACCGCCACCGGACGACTCTCATCATCGGATCCCAATCTGCAGAACATTCCTATACGCAGCGCCGAGGGCCGCCGCGTGCGTCAGGCCTTTATTGCCGCCCCGGGCTGCAAGTTGGTAGCTGCGGATTACTCGCAAATTGAGCTGCGCATCATGGCCCACCTGTCAGAGGATCCCAGTCTACTGGCCGCCTTTAGTGCTGGTCAGGATATTCACCGCGCCACTGCCGCAGAGGTCTTTGGGGTTGATGCAGGTGATGTCACCACTGATCAGCGCCGCAGCGCCAAGGCGATTAACTTCGGCCTTATTTATGGGATGTCTGCCTTTGGTCTGGCCCGTCAGCTAGGCATCAATCGGAAACAGGCTGCGGAATATATTGAACTCTACTTCACCCGCTATCCGGGGGTGCAGAATTACATGAACAATATTCGCCACACCGCCGCCGAAAATGGCTTTGTTGAAACGGTTTTTGGTCGCCGGCTATATCTGCCAGAGATCAATGCCAGCAATGGTATGCGCCGTCAGGCGGCAGAGCGCACGGCGATCAATGCGCCGATGCAGGGCACCGCAGCGGATATTATCAAGTTAGCCATGATCAATGTGCACAGCTGGCTGGAAAACAGTCACCTAACCAGCAAAATTATTATGCAGGTCCACGATGAACTGGTTCTCGAAGTGCCAGAGTCGGAGATGGAGGAGATTAAGCAGGGTCTCAATGACCTGATGGAGGGCGCTGCAGAGCTGTTAGTGCCCTTGGTGGTTGATATTGGCGTAGGCGACAACTGGGATGAGGCACACTAGTCATTTTCAGCGGGTTTGATACTCAAAAGGGCGGGTGAAAGGGAGGTCTGGTCTCAAGGAATAAATTATTTTTAATTTATTTCAATTATTTGTGAACTATTTCGTTTCAGCCTGTCTGAATAAGGGCAAGACATGATTGCTTACTCTCCCCCAACCTAAGCAACTGCAACGCTGAAACTCCCAAGCAAAGCAAAGCAGACACCCGGTTCAACTTTGAACCGGGTTTTTTTTGTCTGGTTTTTTTTGCTAAAAGAGTTTTTAAAGAGCTGTTTTTAATCTGTGGCGGGATCAACAAAGTCTGAGTTCAGCCAGTGGCCCAGCACCGACTCCAATTCAGGGAGGCCCTGCTTCTTTAGAGAAGAGAAGGTCTGAACACTCAAAAGTGTGCAGCCGGGATCCATATCGCGCAAATGTTTTTCTACCATCAGCAGCGCGTTCTGTCCTGGCCCGCGTTTGAGCTTGTCTGACTTGGTCAGCAAGATATGCACCGGCAAGCCCGCCTGAGCTGCCCAGTTGAGCATCTGCAGATCGAACTCCTGCAGAGGATGGCGAATATCCATCAGCAAGACTAGACCGGCAAGGCTTTGGCGCAACTGCAGATATTCGGCGAGATCCCGATCCCACTCGCGTTTCATCTCAATGGGGACCTTGGCATAGCCGTATCCGGGAAGATCCACCAGCCGTTTATCATCCCCCAGATCAAAGAAGTTAATCAGCTGCGTGCGCCCCGGGGTTTTGCTGGTTCTGGCAAGCCCGCGGATGCGTGTAAGGGTATTAATCGCGCTGGATTTGCCGGCATTAGAGCGTCCGGCAAAGGCCACCTCACAACCGTTGTCTTCAGGGCATTGTTTGATTGAGGGGGCGCTGGTTAAAAAACTAATGCGCCGATAGTCGATATGATTTGAATCCATGAATAAAGGGTCACTATCTGGCTGTAAGAGTTGCCGCATATTGGTATATAATGCGCCGGCTTTAGCCGACATGGCTAGGGTACAGATTAAAGTAGTTGCACGAACGACACCTATTCTAGCCGATTGCACGAGTTGATTAACCATGAAAAAAAGCTTTTTAACGATTATTTGTCTGGTAGCTGCATTTACAGCTAATCAGGTTTTGGCATCTGGCGATGCTGCAGCAGGAAAAAACAAGGTAGCAATGTGCGCCGGTTGTCATTCAAGCGATGGCAATAGCATGGTTTCTGCATTTCCTAAGCTAGCTGGCTTAGGCGAAAAATATTTATACCGTCAATTGCAGGACATCAAGTCCGGTAAACGCGTGATTGTCGAGATGACCGGTCTACTGGATGCGAACTCCGATCAAGACCTGCAGGATATGGCCGCGTTTTACGACAGCCAGCAGCGCAGCATTGCCGGCGCTCAGGAAATTAGCCTGATTGGCTACAGCGATCCAGTTGAAGCCCTAGAGCTTGGCGAAGACATTTACCGCGGCGGCAACCTCAAGACAGGTGTTCCCTCTTGCACTGGTTGTCACTCACCTGCCGGCACCGGCAATGGCCCTGCGGGCTATCCTGGTCTGGGTGGTCAGCACGCGGATTATATTGAAAGCCAGCTGCTCAAATATCAGAGTGGCGAGCGCAACAGCGGTGCCAATGCCAAGATTATGCAGGGTGTTGCTGAGCGTCTAAGCAATAAAGAGATTAAAGCAGTGGCCAACTATATTTCTGGGCTCAACTGATTTAACCATAGAGCTGCGATCCCTGAGTGACTCAGGGATCAAGTAGAGTTTTTTTTCAGCCGATTTTAGCCGTGGAAGACAACTAAATCGTTTTACAGGAGTTTCTTATGTCGCGACGTATTCTCAGTTATGTTTTTTTAATCCTTCTGCTGCCCGTTTCAATCGGATGTGCAGCTGAGGACAGCAAGTTCAAAGCTGGCGTTGACTACGAAGTGCTACCACAGGCTGTGAGAACGGCTAATTCGGCAAAGATCGAAGTGAATGAAGTATTCGCTTACACCTGCGGTCACTGCTTTAACTTTGAGTCAGTGCTCGAACCCTGGATTGAGACACTGGCTGCCGATGTTGATATGCAGCGCACCCCAGCAGTTTGGCAGCCCGCCATGGAACTCTATGCCCGCGCCTACTACAGCGCTAGCATGCTCAAGGTTCTGGATCAGGTGCATATGGCAATTTTTGAAGCCATCCATGTCAAGCGCGATGGCATTCGTTCAGAGCAGGATTTAACCAAGTATTTTGTCGCTGCCGGTGTTAGCCCTGAGAAATTCTCTCAGGTCTTTAACTCCTTTGGCATGAGCAGCATGGTCAACCAAGCCAAGGCCCGCATGCGCGGTTATCGCACTCAGGGAACACCAGAGATGGTGGTTAACGGCAAGTACCGAGTCAGTTCCAGAATGTCTGGTGGCTTTGAAGGCATGATCGCTGTCGCCGACTATCTGATTGCCAAAGAGCGTGCCGCCGCGCAATAAGCGCGCTAGCCGTTCCAACAACAGGTTTTACACTGCCCTTAATAGGTCAGATCAATAATCATAATGAGCAAAAGCACTGTATAGAGCGTAAGACTGAGACTAGACTTGCCGACCGGCGATTGGATCTACAGTCTATGTCGCCCTATTAACTCTCATAACTGTTATTAATTAAAAGAAGCTACCGCACTCCATGAAGCCAATTAATAAGCCCGCTAATCCAAACTTCTCCTCTGGCCCCTGCTCCAAGCGTCCGGGTTATGACCTCAATAATCTTGATGTCGACACTCTGGGCCGCTCACATCGCTCCAGTGTTGGCAAACTTGCCCTAGGTCGTGCCTGCACCGATACCGCAGAGATTCTTGGCTTGCCGGAAGGCTACAGAGTCGGAGTCGTTCCGGCTTCAGATACCGGCGCCTTTGAAATGATTATGTGGTCGGTGCTCGGCGCCCGCCCAGTGGATGTCTTTGCCTGGGAATCTTTTGGCAGTGGCTGGCTAACCGATGCCACCAAACAGCTAAAATTAGATAACCTTCAGAGCTACACTGCGGACTACGGTCAGCTGCCGGATATGACTCAGGCCAACCCGGATCACGATACCGTGTTTACCTGGAACGGCACCACCGCCGGCGTCAAACTGCCCAATGCAGATTGGATCAGCGATGAGCGCACTGGCCTGACTATCTGCGATGCCACCTCAGCAGTCTTTGCGATGGAAATGCCCTGGGAAAAGCTTGATGTAGTGACCTACAGTTGGCAGAAAGTGCTCGGCGGCGAAGGCGGTCACGGCATGTTAATTCTCAGCCCTCGAGCGGTTGAACGCTTGGAGAGCTACACTCCGGCCTGGCCTCTGCCAAAGATCTTCCGCCTGACCAAAGGTGGCAAGTTAATTGAAGGTATTTTCCGCGGCGAAACTATCAATACCCCCTCGATGCTCTGCGTAGCCGATTATCTCGATGCCCTCGACTGGGTGCGATCGATCGGTGGCCTGCCAGCGGCGATTGCCAAATCCAATGCCAATCTCGATGTGATTAAAGGCTTTGTTGAGAGCCGTCCCTGGGCACATTTCTTGGCTCAGGAAGCAGATCAAATTTCCAATACCAGTGTTTGCTTAACCCTTGATCTCGAGGCAGATCAGGTTAAACAGATTGTTAAATTGTTAGCCTCTGAGGCGGTTGCCTACGACATAGGTGCCTACCGCGATGCACCGGCGGGCCTGCGTATCTGGTGTGGCGCCACTGTTGAGGCGTCAGATCTAGAAGCACTGTTGCCATGGCTCGATTGGGCCTATAGCGAAGTAAGCGCGTAAAGACCTAATTCGTAAGCTCTTAGCTCATAAAACTTGCCACTGACTAAAAGATTAAAAACCGAGACCACAAAAACTATGTATAAAATTCGTACCTACAATGCTATTTCATCTAAAGGCTTGAGCCGTTTCCCTACCGACAGCTACGAGGTGTCCAGCGAAACAACTGATGCAGATGGCATTTTGTTGCGCAGTCAGAAACTGCACACTGAAGTCATGCCCGAGTCCGTGGTGGCTATCGCCCGTGCCGGCGCAGGTACGAACAATATTCCTGTGGCTGATTACACCGATAAGGGCATCGTTGTTTTCAACACTCCAGGCGCCAATGCCAACGCGGTAAAAGAACTGATTGTCGCGGCACTGCTGATGGGCTCGCGAGATATTTATGGTGGCATGAACTATGTGCAAAATCTCACTGAGATGACCGATTCAGGTGAGATGGGCAAGTTGCTGGAAAAAGAGAAAAAGAATTTTGCCGGTGGCGAAATCAAGGGCAAAACCCTGGGTGTAGTCGGCCTCGGTGCGATTGGCTCAATGATTGGCAACCTGGCCCTAGAGCTGGGCATGAATGTAGTAGGTTACGATCCGGCCATTTCGGTTGAGGCTGCCTGGCAGCTGTCGAGCAGTGTTGAGCGCATGGAAAATCTTGAAGCGCTGTTGGCCTGCTCAGACTTTATTACCCTGCACGTGCCAGCCATTGCTGCCACTAAGCACCTGATCAACAGCAAGACCCTTTCGGGCATGAAGAGCACTGCTAAGATTCTGAACTTTGCCAGGGAAGAGATTGTCAGCAGCGCCGATATGGTTGCCGCTCTCGATGGCGGTGTGATCGCCGGTTATATCACTGACTTTCCAGCCCCTGAATTACTTGGCCGCAAAGATGTCTTGTTGATGCCGCACATTGGTGCCAGCACCGAAGAAGCGGAAGAGAACTGCGCTGTAATGGCCGCTAATCAGCTGATGGACTTCCTTGAGAACGGTAACATCCTAAACTCGGTTAACTACCCGAAAATCAGAATGTCACGCAATGGTGGAACCCGTATCACCTTCACCAACAAAAACGTTCCCAAGGTATTGGGTAGCGTGCTGTCGATATTAGCCGATGGCGAGATCAATGTTGTCGATATGGTGAACAAGAGTCGTGACGAAATTGCCTACAATATTATCGATATCGAAGGTGATCTCAGCGACAGCCTCCGTGACCAGATAGCGGCTGTTGACGGTGTTATCCACGTGCGGATTATCTAAATACTGCTCTCCGCTGAGGTGGCGTTCAGCTTACCTCAGTGGAAAATAGTTTTGCCCGAACGGTGTGGCGATACTCCTTAGGGCTATTGCCGGACCAGTGTTTAAAGCGTGATGAAAACCAGCTGGCATCGTTGTAACCGCTGTAGCCAGCAATCTCCAAAATGGTCAGATCCGTGTTCTTCAATAGATCACAGGCAAATGTCATGCGAATATCCATCAGATAATCACCCGGTGTCTTGCCGGCTGCTGCGACAAAGCGCCGATTAAAAGTGCGCGTGCTCATGCCAAATTGCGCGGCCAATTCCGGCACTGCCAACTGCTTGCTAAGGTTATCCTCAATCCACATCTGTGCCTGCACAATGGTCTCATCGCTGTGGGTTGTATGCTGGTCACTGAGCGATAGAGGCTCGGTTAAATTGCGAATCTCATGGAAAAAATTACGCTGAGCCTGACGCGCAATCACTCGACCAAAAATACGCTCCACCTGATGCATAATCAGTTCCGCCATCGCATTAATGCTCGCCGCACAAAAAATATTTCCAGACTGTGTGGTGAAGTGCTGGCGCGCCAGTTTAACTTTCGGATAGCTGCGCTGCAGTTGGTCAAAGTAGTGCCAATGGGTAGTCGCCGATTTATCGTCTAACAGTCCCGCCTCGGCCAGAAAGCAGACGCCGGTACCTACCGCGGTAAAGCTGCTGTTGCGTTGATGCTGTTCCTGTAACCAGGGAATATAGGCCTGATTATTGCGTACCGCCGGACGCGGATTGCGCCACAGTGCCGGTATATGAATCAGATCGCTGGTAAAGGCATCGTCTATAGAGTGGGTCGGACTGAGCTGGAAGCCAGCAGAGGTCTGCACCGGTTGGCCATCAGCGCTAACCCAGCGGATCTTCAGTTTGTTGTGGGGATCTCTGCCGGCCCGGGCCATAGCCTGAGCAAATTGAAAAATCTCAGCCGCCAGCGTAGTGCTAGAGACGAGCATATTGTCACAGAGTAAAAGCGTTAGATTAAAGGCCATAATGGCGCAATATACCATGAAGTGGCCTAAATATCGTATATTTTGGCGAATTAACAAGAGAACTCTCTGTCAGCCCTGCCACACTACTCGCCTCTTAATTGCTCCACATCAAGGACGTTCCTATGCCTAACTCTCTTCCGGTCATTGTCGGCTTCGGCGGCTACAGCGCTGCTGGACGCAGCTCATCTCATCAGGCGTTTCGCCGTATGATTCTCGAATCACTGCCTGCTGCTGAGCAGGTTTATACGATTGTCAGCCTCGCCTGCTTAATGGCCCAGATAACCAAAGAGGGTGAGATTTATCGCGATCATCAGGGTGCCGAGCTGAGCGCCATTGAAGTGGACAAGAAATACCGCCAGCAGGTCCTCGATGGCACCTTGATTCGCAAGATCGAGTCATTTGATCCGGCCAATATTCCCGGCCACAAGAAGATCTCTCTCACCGATGAGCCGCACCAGTTAGTTCAATTCAAAATGTTAAAGCGTGACCTGCCCAAGGTACCGCCCAAGGATTGGTTGATCCGCAATCTTGAAGATGGCAATGTCGAAGTGACCGCCAGCGGTTCCAGCCAGTACCTGGTCGAGTCCCCTTATGAGCTTATTGCCAAAGCTGCGGGACAGTTGCCCAGCGGTTTTAATCCTTCAGATCATTACAACAGCCGCTTTCATCCGCGGAGTCTGCAGATGGCCTTAATCGGCGCCAGCGATGCTGTGCATTCAATGGGAATCCCTTGGGATAAAGTAGCTGCATCAGTCTCACCAGACGAAGTGGGCGTTTACTCCTCTAGCGTATTAAGTCAGATGACCGAGGAGGGTTTTGGTGGTCTGTTACAGGCCCGTTTACGCGGCAGTCGCACCACAGCCAAGCAGGTTCCTCTGGGTTTAAACTCTATGCCAGCGGACTTTGTTAATGCCTATGTGCTGGGTAGCGTCGGTCACACTGAAGCCATTACCGGCGCCTGCGCCAGTTTCCTCTACGTGCTGCAAGCCGCGGTGCGAGATATTCGCAGCGGTCGCCGGCGCGTCGCTATTTTGGGTAATGCCGAAGCCGGTGTCACTCCAGAGATCTCCGAGGGCTTTGCCAATATGAGTGCTCTCGGCAGCGATGAAAATCTATGCAAATTAGACGGCACAGAGACGCCAGATTGGCGTCGAGCCAGCCGTCCCTTTGGCCATAACTGCGGCTTTACTCTGTCGGAAGCGACCCAGTATATTGTGCTGATGGATGATGCCCTGGCTATTGAGCTGGGTGCCGATATTCACGGCGCTGTGCCAGAGGTGTTTATTAATGCTGACGGCGTGAAGAAGTCTATTTCCGCCCCTGGAGTGGGCAACTATATTTCCTTCTCCAAAGCGGTCGCCGCAGCGATCAATATTGTCGGTGAAGACAGTGTTAAAAAGCACAGCTTTGTCCATGCCCACGGATCCAGCACCCCAGCTAACCGCACCACCGAGTCACATTTGATTGAGCAGGTTGCCACTGCCTTTGATATTTATGATTGGCCGGTAACAGCGGCGAAATCCTATGTTGGCCACTCCCTGTCCACCGCCAGTGGTGATCAGCTTGTATCTGCGCTGGGAACCTTTAAATATCAAATGATTCCGGGGATTAAAACCATCACTGAAATAGCGCCGGATGTAGCTCAGGAGCGTCTTCGTTTCCCACTGCAGGATATAGATGTCAGTGCTAGCAAGATGGATGTAGCCTTTATCAATTCAAAAGGCTTTGGCGGCAACAATGCTACAGCGGTGCTGTTGTCACCAGAAAAGGTTGAGGGGATGTTGGCCGTGCGCTATGCCGATCGATTTAGTGCCTATTTGGCTCAGCGGGATATAACCCGTGCTGCAGCGGCGCAGTATGCCATTCGTGCCGATGCCGCTCAGCTGGATGTGATCTATCGCTTTGGTGAGCCATTAATTGATGAGGCCGGTGTCACTATTAGTGCCAAAGGTGTGCATATTCCGGGGTTTGCTCAGGATGTTATCTTTGACCTAGAGAACCCTTGGCAAGATATGCAGCAAACTGCTGCAGTCGCATCAGCACAGACTGATCAACTCTGCGTGCCTGATTGATCCAGCGCTCAGGATCTGCCACAGCGCCGTCTCGATTGGCGCTGTTGGTTTGTGAGTTCAGTTGGAGGCCTGTTACAGCAGTGTTATTCACCAGCAGAGTACCGCCATGTATGGCAATTAATTGCGTTGCCTGGTGATTTTTATCCTCTAACAAAAGCGGTCCCCCAGACGCCCCGCTTCTCGCATCACAGTCATGCAAGAGCAATTTTTCACTGGCAAATTGAATCGAGCTGTACTGCTCGCAGCCGACTGATTCGGTGATTTGATTTCGGCCGCTGTTATAACCCAGCAAAGACAGTCTTCCAGAGCCGATAGATTGGCCGATACTTAATTTTAAGGCTGGCTGTTGCAGTGACCTAGACAGCGCCACAAACACAATATCGCTTTCCGATTGAGCAATTTTATTTTCACTGAGTGGGTCGAAGTTATGGGCCGAAACCATGGCGAATGGGATGGCGCTAAGACGCTTATTTCTCGGGAGATAGCTGCAAGAAACGTATTTTTTGCCGGATTTAGCGTCAAATAAGATATGCGCGGCGGTCACTATAATCGCCTGGGTTGGATTCACCAAAGGGCTTTTAATATGCGTTGCGGTACCCCTCAGGCCACCGTCGCAGATAACGGTCCCAACGGCTGATAGAGCGCTTCGCTGTTCTTGACTATGCTGTCCCTGACCCGGGATCAGGCGTTGATCTTCAATACCATTGTCAGGGTTTCCATCACCAAATATAGCGCCCTGAGCAACAGTCTGTAGCAACAGAGCACTCAGCCCCAGAAGCAGGACCCTGAAGTTAAAAGGCTTCAGCCCATATCTCCCCAGACTGACTGCATAATACTGATCGCTGCCAGCGGCGCAGTTTCGGTTCGCATTACTCTAGGGCCTAAAGTTAGAGCGGCAAAGCCATTGTCCATGGCGCGACTAATCTCATTGTCGCTAAGTCCGCCCTCAGGTCCCACCAGAAGGCAGGCACTTTTCGGCGGTTGATGCTGTGCTAGGGATTTATCGCTGCGATGATGCAGCACCAGCCTAAGCTGTTCTGCATTGCCAGTGTCCTCGTTCAGCCATTGATCCAGAGTCAGGGCACTGTTAATGATGGGTACTCTATTGCGCTGACACTGCTCACAGGCACTGATTGAAACCTGTTGCCAGTGGCGCAACTTTTTTTCTAGGCGCTCGCCGTTGAGTTTTACTTCGGTGCGCTCACTAAACAGCGGTGTTATTTCAGTGACGCCCAGCTCAGTGGCCTTTTGCACAATCCAGTCCATGCGTTCCCCGCGGGACACTGCGATGGCTAAATGTAACCTGAGTGGTGACTCGCGATCAATCTCACGACAGTCGCCAATGCTCACCTCAACCTGAGACTTTGCTGTCGAGGTGAGAGTTGCGGCAAACTCGCCACCCTGACCATTAAATAGTGTGATTTCCTGACCTGCGGTCATGCGCAGCGCTGACGACAGATGCCGCGCGGCGCTTCTCGTCAGGGCCAGATTGGCGCCGCTGCTCAGGGGTTGGTCAGTGAATATTCGAGGAATACGCATGGTGGCGAATCAGTGGTTGCCCTTAAAGCCAAGGTTGCGGCACAGAGTACCAGTAACCTGCCATTGATTCATGGTGTAAAAATGCAGGCCCGGGGCGCCGCCATCGAGCAGCTTCTGGCTTAGTTCACTGACCATATCGATACCATAGCTGACCAGGTCCTCCATATTGTCGCTGCGCTCTTTAAGTTGCCAGCGCAACCAGCGTGGAATATCTGCACCACAGCTATCCGAGAAGCGTATAAGGTTGGCATAGTTAGTCAGAGGCATAATGCCGGGAATAATCGGCTGGTTGATACCGGCCTTGGCGCAGGCGTCGACAAATTTAAAGTAGGCATCAGCACTATAAAAATACTGAGTAATAGCGCGGTTGGCACCGGCTTTAAATTTTTCACCGAGCCAGTAGACATCTTTGCTGTAACTCTCGGCTTCCGGGTGAATCTCAGGGTAGGCGGCCACATTAATCGCGAAATGATCACCGGTGTGCTGGCGAATAAATGCCACCAACTGATTGGCATGCACCAACTGTGCAGCGCCACCCATACCCGAGGGCAGATCGCCGCGCAGTGCGACCAAATGTTTAACCCCGGAGGCTTTATAGCTGTTGAGCAGTTCCAAGACTTCTGCTTCAGAGTTGCCGCCAAAGGAAATATGCGGCGCCACCTCAAAACCATCCGCTTGAATCGCGGCAACCTGATCCGCGGTAGTGGCGCGCGTAGAGCCGCCTGCGCCATAGGTTACGGAGAAAAATTCCGGATTAAATTTGCCCAACTCCTGTCGGGTTGTCGCCAGCTTAATTTTTCCCTGCTCGGTTTTCGGCGGGAAAAATTCAAAGCTGAGATCGGGTGTATCTGTGTTCATCAAGCTGTTCCTCTGTGGCCATTAAGGGGACTATGAAAGTGGCGATCAAGGTCGCCGACTAGTACTTGTAACTATCGCCTTTAAATGGACCATCAACCGACACATTAATATAGTCGGCCTGGGCCTGAGTCAGCTTAGTCACCACACCACCAAAACCGCGAACCATATGACCCGCAACTTCTTCATCGAGATGCTTAGGCAACACTTCTACGCGCAACATCTGAGCTTTAGTCGCCTCGTCCTGAGCCGCATACTGCTTCTTGTAGAGGTCTATCTGTGCCAGTACCTGATTAGCAAATGAGCCATCCATAATGCGGCTCGGGTGACCTGTGGCATTGCCCAAATTAACCAGTCGACCCTCGGCCAATAACAGCAGATGATCATTGCTAGCACGGTCGCGATAGACCTTGTGTACCTGTGGTTTGATCTCGTCCCACTCCCAGGTCTTGCGCATAAATGCAGTATCGATTTCATTGTCGAAGTGACCGATATTACAGACCACGCAGCCGCTTTTAAGCGCCGCCAAAATATCTGAACCACAGACATTGAAGTTGCCAGTGCTGGTCACCAGCAGATCGGTGTTGCTCAGCAGATCAGTGTTGACCCCCTGACTGGCATCGCCATCGTTGTAGGTTGAAACAACCTCAAAACCATCCAGACAAGCTTGCATCGCACAGATTGGATCCGCTTCAGTGACCTTAACAATCATGCCTTCTTGACGCAGAGACTGAGCGGAACCTTTACCCACATCGCCGTAACCCACAACAACGGCTTTTTTGCCTGACAGCAGGTGATCGGTGCCGCGCTTGATGGCGTCGTTTAAGCTGTGGCGACAGCCGTATTTGTTATCACACTTAGACTTAGTCACAGAGTCATTAACATTGATTGCGGGAATCTTTAACTCGCCAGCTTTAAGCATTTCATAGAGACGGTGCACGCCAGTGGTGGTCTCTTCGGTAACGCCGTGGACTGCGTCTAAAACCTGTGGATATTTCTGGTGCAGCAAACCCGTTAAGTCGCCGCCATCATCAAGAATCATATTGGCATTCCAGGGCACGCCATCTTTTAATACTTGCTGTTCCAGGCACCACTCATACTCTTCTTCGGTCTCACCCTTCCAGGCAAATACCGGCGTGCCGTTGGCAGCAACTGCGGCGGCGGCATGATCTTGAGTTGAAAAGATATTGCAGGATGTCCAGCGCACTTCGGCACCCAGTGCTTCCAGAGTCTCAATCAACACTGCGGTTTGGATGGTCATATGGATACAGCCGAGAATTCGTGCTCCGGCAAGGGGTTGCTCGGCGCGGTATTTCTCGCGCAGGGCCATCAGTGCTGGCATCTCTGATTCGGCGATGGAGATCTCCTTTTTGCCCCAATCGGCGAGAGAGATATCGGCGATTTTATAATCGCTAAATTTGGCTTCTGACATAAGTTGTTTCCTATTGCTCAATGCGTAAATTTGAGAATTGAACCGTTAAAGGGCTTTTTAATTAGAGAGCTTTTTGAAGCGCCGCCACTTTGTCGGTTTTTTCCCAGGTAAAGTTTTCTAACTCACGGCCAAAGTGGCCGTAAGAGGCTGTTTCTTGATAGATCGGTCGGCGCAGGTCGAGCATTTCGATAAGGCCGCGAGGACGCAGATCAAAATTATCTCTGACCAGAGTGACAATCTGCTCATCGGAGAGCTTGCCGGTGCCAAAGGTGTTGATACTGATCGACGTGGGTTCGGAGACGCCAATGGCATAGGAGACCTGAATTTCACAGCGATCCGCAAGACCGGCGGCAACAATATTCTTTGCCACATAGCGTCCGGCATAGGCCGCTGAGCGATCCACCTTGGTGGGATCCTTCCCAGAAAATGCGCCGCCGCCGTGGTGGGCCATGCCGCCGTAGGTGTCGACAATAATTTTCCGTCCTGTGAGTCCACAGTCACCCATAGGTCCGCCAATGATAAACTGGCCGGTGGGGTTAATATGATATTGAGTCCCTGCATGCAGCCACTCTTCAGGCAACACATGATTGATGATTTCTTCCCGTACCGCCTCTTGCAGATCCGGCAGGGCAATATTCGGCGCATGCTGAGTGGATAAAACCACTGCATCTATAGCCACTGGCTTGCCATTTTCGTAGCGCAGTGTGACCTGGCTTTTGGCATCCGGACGCAACCAGGGCAGCACGCCATTTTTGCGCAATTGCGCCTGACGCTCCACCAAGCGGTGAGCATAGTAAATTGGAGCCGGCATCAAAACGGAGGTTTCATTGCTCGCATAGCCAAACATCAGACCCTGATCGCCTGCACCTATATCTTTGTCCTGGGCTTCATCAACGCCCTGAGCAATATCGCCGGACTGCTTGCCAATGGCATTGAGCACGGCGCAGGAGTTGCCATCAAAGCCCACTTCAGAACTGTCGTAGCCGATGCCGGTAATCACATCCCGCACAATCTGTTCGAGATCCACATAGGTGTCGGTGCGCACTTCTCCCGCGATAACGGTCATACCGGTTTTGACCAGCGTTTCCACGGCGACACGGGAGTGGGGATCGTCTTTGAGAATGGCATCCAAAACCGCGTCAGAAATCTGATCGGCCATTTTATCTGGGTGGCCCTCAGAAACTGATTCTGAGGTAAAAATATTGTAATTAGACATAAACTTTTCCGTTGTAATCTGTCTGGAACTTAATGGTTATCAGGCAGGGGTTTAACAAACTGCCGCAGTTGAATTCGAAACCCATTGCGCTGTGCGAGGTAGAGGCTATTGCCCTCTTCTAGACCGGCGCTCTGTGCCCAGCGTGTCAACTCTTGAGGTTCGAGGCCGAGCCAGAGATCACCGCAGGCTTTTTGCACCCACTCCTGATCGTGAGCACAGAGATCGGTGATCAAGAGCACGCCACCACTTCTTAACAGCTCTGCGCAGGCGGCGATAATATCTCCTGGCGTGGGATTGTGGTGGAGCACCATATTCAGGGATATGCAGTCGCTGCGCAGCCCTTCACTGATTGCTAGGTTAGTGTCGCCAAGTTTAAAGTCGATATTTTGCAGACCTTGGCTGGTGGCTCTGGTGCGGCACTGCTCAAGCATCTCCGCGGAGTTATCCAGTGCCGTAACCTGTTTGAAGGTCGCTGATAATTTGCCTAAAAACTGGCCGTATCCGGGACCAATTTCCAATGCTGATTCCCGGGCGGCAATACTGCTGTCGAGAAAGCTTTCGACACTCTCTCCATAGTCGGACCAGCTAGCAATTAGATCTTGGTTTTCTTCAAAGCGGGCCGCATTCTGGTTAAAAAACGCCACTGATGCCGCCGAGCGCTCGGTATTAATGGATTCCAGCCGAGTGCGCAGAGCCGGATCTAGCGCCGCCTCGTCAATGGTTTGAAAGAGCACATGTTGCAGTGCCTGAAGATCGGTATCCGGATGACTCTCATTGCGGCGATAAAAAATCGTTGTGCCCTCACGGCGAGTGGCTACCAGTCCGGCATTGGCGAGAATCTTGAGGTGATGACTCATGGCTGACTGACGGATATCAAAAACCTGACAGAGCTCGAGCACACCGTAGGCATTTTGTTGCAGCACCTTGAGAACCTGCATGCGCAGGGGATCGCCAGCCGCTTTGCAGAGCGCTGTAATAGCCCCTGTATCGGTGGTGGATCTGGGTTGGCTGTCAAAATGACTGAGCTTATTCATGGGCGGGACTTTAACATAGTGGTTTTTATATATCAAAATATTTTTATATATAGGGGGAGGCCGAGTTAACTATATTACCCAGCGGTAAAAAAGCGGGCGATTAAACAGTAGGTATAGCGAATATCGGTTTACTGGTAACCTCCGGTAGGAGACAATGCGCGCCTAAAATTTGACTACCAGGAGTGATGATTTATGGCCTCACGTAGAGAGCTTGCAAATGCCGTTCGCGCCCTCAGTATGGATGCTGTTCAACAGGCTAATAGTGGCCATCCAGGTGCCCCAATGGGCATGGCAGATATTGCTGAAGTTCTCTGGAATGACTATCTGAGCCATAACCCAGCCGATCCAACTTGGGTCAACCGAGACCGCTTTGTGCTTTCCAATGGCCACGGCTCCATGTTGCTCTATTCACTACTGCACCTTACAGGCTATGAATTGCCGATTGAGGAAATCAAAAATTTCCGTCAGTTGCACTCCAAGACTCCAGGACACCCGGAATATGGTTATGCACCTGGCGTTGAAACCACGACCGGGCCCCTCGGCCAAGGTATCAGTAACGCCGCTGGTATGGCACTCGCCGAAAAAGTGCTAGCCGCGCAATTTAACCGTCCTGGCCACGATATTGTCGACCACCAAACCTATGCCTTCCTCGGTGATGGCTGTTTGATGGAGGGTATTTCCCACGAAGTCTGTTCACTGGCGGGCACTCTTAAGCTGAACAAGCTAACGGCGTTTTACGATGACAATGGCATCTCCATTGACGGTGAAGTGGAAGGCTGGTTTAGCGACGACACACCAGCACGCTTTGAATCCTACGGTTGGCACGTGATTGCCAATGTGGATGGTCACGACAGCGACGCGATTAAAGCGGCTATAGAAGAAGCCCATGCCGAGACTGGCAAGCCAACTCTGATCTGCTGCAAAACCATTATTGGTTTTGGTTCACCCAACAAGCAGGGCAAAGAAGATTGTCACGGTGCTGCACTGGGTGTGGAAGAAGTGGCGCTGACTCGCGAAGCGCTGGGTTGGACTCACGGTCCTTTTGAAATTCCCGACGATCACTACGCTGGCTGGAATGGCGTTGCCAAAGGCACAGCGGCTCAGACCTCATGGGCCAGTCAACTTGAAGAATACCGCGCTGCCCATCCCGAACTAGCTGCAGAGTTTGAGCGCCGTACTCGCGGTGACCTGCCGGAAGACTTTAATGCACAGGCTGATGCCTATATTCAGCAGTGTCAGGACAAGATGGAAAAGGTTGCCTCGCGCAAAGCCTCACAGAACTGTCTCAATACCTACGGCCCAATGTTGCCTGAGCTGCTTGGCGGTTCTGCTGACCTGGCTGGTTCCAACCTGACTATCTGGTCCGGTTCGAAAGATATCAGCGGCGAAAATGCCGACGGTAACTATATCTACTACGGCGTTCGTGAATTTGGTATGAGTGCGATGATGAACGGTATCGCGCTCCACGGCGGCTTCGTCAACTACGGCGCCACCTTCCTGATGTTTATGGAATATGCCCGCAACGCGGTGCGCATGTCAGCCTTGATGGGACTGCAGAGCATCTTTGTCTACACCCACGACTCCATCGGTCTCGGTGAAGATGGCCCCACTCACCAGCCAGTGGAGCAGCTCAGTGCCTTGCGCTCGACTCCCAACCTGCACACATGGCGTCCCTGTGACACTGTGGAATCTGCGGTCTGCTGGAAGAGTGCAATTGTCCGCCGCGACGGACCCAGCGCCCTAGTATTTAGTCGCCAAGGTCTGGCTCCAATGCCACGCAGCACGCAACAGGTTGCCGATATTGCACGGGGTGGTTACATTCTTCGCGACTGCCCAGCGCCACAGGCGATTGTTATTGCCACAGGTTCAGAAGTTGAGCTGGCTATGAGCGCAGCGGAACAGCTTGCAGAGCAGGGCACTCAGGTGCGCGTTGTCTCAATGCCCTGTGCCGAGATTTTCTCAGCTCAGGACGCCAGCTACCGCGAAGCGGTATTGCCGGCAGCAGTTAGAGCGCGTGTTGCAGTAGAAGCTCTCCACGTGGACTACTGGTACAAGTTTGTCGGTCTCGATGGCCGTGTTGTGGGAATGACCAGCTTTGGCGAATCTGCCCCCGGCGGCGAACTGATGAAAGAGTTCGGTTTCACAGTCGACAATGTGGTGAACAATATTGTTGAGGCTATTGGCTAGTGTTACGCATAGCCATTAATGGCTATGGCCGTATCGGCCGTTCGGTGTTGCGCGCGCTCTATGAATCAGAGGCGCGCAATAGCGTACAAGTTGTCGCGATAAACGAACTCGCAGATAGCAAAACCATTGCCCACCTGACACGCTATGACTCCACTCATGGCCGCTTCCCAGGTACTGTCACTGCCACTGAAAATCTATTGACGGTGAATGGTGACGATATCGTTATTATCCACCAGCCCGCTATAGACCAGTTGCCCTGGGCTGAGCTCAATGTCGATGTGGTGCTCGAATGTAGCGGTACTTTTTCCGATCGTGGAACCGCCGAGCAACACATTGCCAGTGGCGCCAAGCGTGTGTTGTTTTCTCAACCAGCGGAATCAACAGTCGATGCCACAATTGTCTACGGTATAAATCAGCATCTTCTTAGTGGCGAAGAAACCATTATCTCCAGTGCCTCCTGCTCCACTAACTGTGTGGTGCCAGTGATTAAAGTGCTGCATGATCAGTTTGGTGTCGAAGGCGGTGTGATCACAACCATTCACTCGGCAATGAACGACCAGCCGGTAATCGATGCCTATCACAACACCGATTTACGCAAAACCCGCGCTGCCATGCAGTCGATTATTCCAGTCGACACCGGGCTAGCCCTAGGCATAGATCGCTTGTTACCAGAGCTTACTGGACGCTTTCAGGCGCAAGCTATGCGCGTGCCCACGGTCAATGTCTCGGCGATTGACCTCTCGGTGATGCTAAACAGCAAAGTGGATACAGATAAAATTAATAGCGCCCTTGAACAGGCTTCCCTTGGCGTTCTCAATGGCGTGCTCGGTTACACCGAAGAACCTCTAGCCTCCTGTGATTTTAATCACGATCCGCGCAGCGGCATAGTCGATGCCAGCCAGACTCGCGTGAGTCAGGAGAAACTCGTCAAAGTGTTGATTTGGTTCGATAACGAATGGGGCTATGCCAATAGAATGATTGATACCCTGCTGCACTGGTGTTCGGCCGAGCAAAAAAACTGATATTCCGATAACAATCAAAACTCTAAGGACTGATATGACCGTCAAGTTAATGACCGAGCTGGATCTGGACAGTAAGCGTGTACTAATTCGTGAAGATCTCAATGTTCCAATTAAGGACGGCCAGGTCACCAGCGATGCGCGTATCAAAGCCGCTCTGCCGACTATCCAAGCGGCAACTGCAGCCGGCGCCAAAGTGATTCTAATGTCCCATCTGGGTCGACCCACTGAGGGCGAGTACAACAGCGAATTTAGTATGGAGCCTGTCGCCAAGCATCTCAGTGGCCTGCTCGGTCAGCCGGTTAGACTTGAGCAAAGTTGGACCAGCGGCATCCATATGAATGATGGCGATATCGTTATTCTTGAGAATGTGCGTTTTAATCCCGGTGAGAAAAAGAATGATGACATTCTCGCTAAAGCCTATGCCAAGCTCTGTGATATTTTTGTGATGGATGCCTTTGGCACCGCTCATCGCGCCCAAGCCTCGACTCATGGTGTCGCCAAATTTGCCCCCGTTGCCTGTGCCGGGCCGCTGCTGGCTAAAGAATTAAATGCCTTGGAAAAAGCCTTGGCAGCGCCGACACCACCGGTTGCCGCAATCGTTGGCGGATCCAAAGTCTCGACTAAATTAATGGTTCTCGAGACCCTCTCTGAGAGAGTTGATCAATTGATTGTGGGCGGCGGTATTGCCAACACCTTCTTGGCTGCAGCAGGCAAGCCAGTAGGCAAATCACTCTTCGAACTAGACCTTATTCCCGCCGCTCAGGCGCTGATGAAAAAAGTGAATATTCCCCTGCCCACCGATGTGGTGGTTGGCAAAGCCTTTTCTGAAACCGCCGAAGCAACGGTTAAGTCCGTTGACGATGTTGCGGAAGACGATATGATTTTCGATATAGGGCCAGATTCCTCGGCTAAACTGGCAGAACTGCTACAGTTAATGGGGACGATTATTTGGAACGGGCCGGTAGGCGTATTTGAGTTTGATCAATTTGGCGAAGGCACTAAGACCCTGTCCTTGGCGATTGCTCAAAGCTCAGCATTTTCAATTGCTGGGGGTGGAGATACTCTAGCGGCAGTGGATAAATATGATATTGCCGATCAGGTCTCCTATATTTCGACTGGAGGTGGTGCGTTCCTTGAATATGTCGAAGGTAAAGAGCTGCCCGCGGTGACTATTCTTCAGCAGCGAGCCGAAGGTTAGCGATTTAAAGCACCAGAAAAAACACGAAAAACTAGGGCAAGAAACAGCGCGTTAAAGAATTTATAAAGAACTTATAAAGGAAGAGCACTATGGCACTAATCTCATTAAGACAGATGTTGGACCACGCCGCTGAGCAGAATTACGGTGTCCCTGCATTTAACGTCAACAATCTTGAGCAGATGCGCGCCATTATGCTCGCCGCGGATCAAACTAACAGCCCGGTGATTGTTCAGGCATCGGCCGGCGCGCGCAAATACGCCGGCGCGCCATTTCTCCGGCATCTGATTCTCGCGGCCATCGAAGAGTGGCCCCATATTCCGGTGTGTATGCATCAGGATCATGGCACCAGCCCTGCGATCTGCCAGCGCTCGATACAGCAGGGCTTTAGTTCGGTGATGATGGACGGCTCTCTCGAAGACGATGGCAAGACCCCTTCAAGCTATGAATATAACGTTGATGTCACCCGCCTGACAGTGGATATGGCTCACGCCTGTGGTGTCTCTGTGGAAGGTGAACTGGGTTGCTTGGGTTCACTGGAAACCGGTGAAGCCGGTGAGGAAGATGGTTCCGGTGCAGAGGGTAAACTGACTCTCGAACAGATGCTCACGGACCCAGAAGAAGCCGCTGACTTTGTCGCCAAAACCGGCGTCGATGCCCTCGCCATTGCTTGCGGAACCTCACATGGCGCTTACAAATTTAGTCGCCCACCCACAGGCGATATTCTCGCTATTGACCGCATCAAAGAAATTCACCGGCGTATTCCCGGCACTCATCTGGTCATGCATGGCTCGTCATCGGTACCTCAGGAGTGGCTGCAAGTTATCAATCAGTACGGCGGCGAAATTCCTGAAACCTATGGTGTTCCAGTGGAACAGATCTGTGAAGGCATCAAACACGGTGTGCGCAAAATTAATATAGACACGGATCTGCGCCTCGCCTCAACCGGCGCTGTGCGTCGCTTCTTGGCGGAAAACCCAGCAGCCTTTGATCCCCGTGCGTTCCTCAAAGGAACCACCAGTGCAATGAAAGATATCGCTGTGGCGCGCTATGAAGCCTTTGGCACTGCTGGCAATGCCTCCAAGATCAAGGTGATGAGCTTGGATGAAATGACTGAGCGTTATCAGAGTGGCGAATTGGATGCCAAAATTAACTGATAGACCAGAGACAAAAATGATCGATATAAAAAGGGCGCTTAGGCGCCCTTTTTTGTACCGGGAACAATCTTATATCTGGTCTACAGTAATAGCAGTGCCCAAAACTCACTAGAGGAAATCCATATGACCTTAGATAAGTTGATAGACCTTCTGCTGCAAAAGGGCTTTACTGCTGTCACCGGTGGTATTGGCTTAAAGCTTATGGTCGTGGATGCTGTAATAGCCGGAGACAATAAAATAGCCACACTGGCAATTGGTGCAGCCTTACTGTCGGTTGCTACAGTGGTTTCCTATTTGGTCTGGCGAACTCGAGTGGCAATCAGTCAGCAAAAAAGTACTGATGCGGATCGTAACCTCAACAAGCAGCTATCGGATAACCCCTAACAAATCATAGAGTCTAAACTCTTATCATCGTCAGGATAGTTATTAACCCTCATCTATCGGTATAATCTGGCCACAGAGCTGCATTGCAGCGTCTCTCTTTTTAATCTATAGGGTTTGTTATGTCAGAATTTGCCAATGTTAGCGTCAGCACCGAAGCCAATGTTTATTTCGATGGTCAGGTTACCAGTCGCGCCATAGTGCTTGCCGACGGTACTCAGAAAACCCTTGGCGTGATGTTACCCGGTGAGTATGAATTTGGCACTGAGGTTCGCGAGCTGATGGAAATCACGTCCGGTCAGTTGGATGTTCTGCTGCCAGGCGCCACAGAATGGCAGACTTTTACTGACGGTAGCGCCTTTAATGTTCCCGCTGCGGCAAAATTTTCCGTTAGAGTGCAGCAGATTACTAACTATGTCTGTTCTTACTTTGCCTAGAGTAAAAGCACTATTGCAGGGTATCTCATCACTGTGACTAAAGACCCTAAAGCTGCCAATCAGCAACCGAATAACCCACTGCACGGGCTAACCCTTGAGGCCGTGGTGACTAAGTTGGTTGAGAGCTACGGCTATCCGTATCTGGCCGAGAGGGTCAAGATCAACTGCTTTAAGAGTGATCCCTCAATTAAGTCGAGTCTCAAGTTTTTGCGCAGAACTCCCTGGGCGCGGGAGCAGGTGGAGAAACTCTATATTGCCAAGTTTGCCAAGGCTACAGCTAGCCAAAGCCAATTAGCTCCTAAGCCAGATCCTAAGCCTTCTCCTAACCCAGATCCCCAGCCCAACCCTTGGAACTCTGGCGCCTATAAAAAGTCCTAAAGCGATTTTTTCTACTGCCTAATCCATCAAGTAACTCTTTCCCTGCTGTATCCAAAAACTCCTCTGACTAAATTCCATTATTAAAATCAAATTTGACAGTTTTACTGTTAATTGCTGATGGGTTTGTGTCAGCGCGCGGAGATACTAAGAGAGATTTCTTCTCGCCTGTGCTCACCGCGCAAGGGTTTATGGATAAGCCTCAACCTAGACTCAGTCATACCTTTATGAGGCATCAACACAAGGATTTTATTATGCGCTTTAGCAATATCGGTAAGCTATTCTCAATACTGGCTATAACCCTAGTTTTTATCTCCGCAACTTACGCCGATTCAATTACCTCCATTCCGGTTCCCTCTGCTTGGCATAACAAAGGTGGTTCAACTTTAACAATTAACGCAATTGACAGCACCGGCAAGATAAGTGGTAGCTATATTAATCGAGCCACCGGCTATAGCTGTCAAGATATTGCCTATCCGGTAACCGGTTGGGCCTATGGTACGGCGATTACCTTTACCACTATCTGGCAGAGTGCCGCGGAATCCTGCAACTCGATTACCGCCTGGACTGGGTTTTTATACAAGGGGGAAATAAGTACGTTATGGAGCCTTTCGATTAATGGCTCAACCAGTACAGCACAGATTGTTCGCGGCACTGATACATTCTGGGAGGCTCAGAAAGTCACTAACAAATCATTAATTCAAAAGTAGAAAAAATCAAAAAAATTACATAAAAAAGGGCTGGGAAATGATTCCGCGTTTTTAAAAAAGGAGAAATAAAAATGGACTTAATTAATTCAAAAAATATTACTAACCGAATTAAAAAGAGCAGTATTTCCAGTGCTATTGTCGCGCATGCTGTTCTGGCTCTAATGACTCTCGGCCTGTCACTTCTACTATTGGGCATAACTGGCGTTATCACGTCAGTGCTATTAAAGAAAAATATTAATGAAGCAAATTAAAGAGAAAAAACGTTTAAAAAGAATTCTCCATTTTCATATTTAGGCTGTGACTTTGGTAGTTTTCAACATGTCTTCCATCATGCTTATAGTATTGAAAAAGAAATTTATAGCGCCATTGAAGAAGAACTGAAGGCCAAGACCCCGATAACGGCTGTCAAAGCCCTTTCAATTATTGATACAGACCCGGCTCTCAAAAATTGTGAGCAGCGCAGTTTTATGAGGGCTGAGTCTGAACCAACATCTCGAGGAACAGCTATTACCCTGATTCTAAATCAGTCTAATTTTGGTTCTATGCGCAGCATCCAATGGCAGGTTTTGGCTGGTGGTTATGTGGATAAAAATTCCAAATTTAATCTAATTGCCTTTTCGCCATTTACCATCCTATTTTGGATTCTTCCTTACTTAAGGGGCGAGCAGAATCTCTTGAATCGGGTTAGAACTATTTATTCTGGTGCCTACAATGACATAGATGTAGGGGTTCAGGTGCGCTGTCTTCACGAGGTGGTGTTCGATGCGATGATCGCTGAGTTAGAAAAAAATGGAATTGACACCAGCGATATCAAGCAGCAAAAAATTCAAATGATGAATATCAATATTTCTGGGGGCAAGGTGAACATGGGTAACCTAGTACAGGGAAGCAGCAACAAAATTGGTCGAGCCTCGAAGAGGGTTAAGGCATGAGTGCCTTAGATCTTAAGGGCGCGGAATTGAACATTAGTGTTTCAGGAGGATCTGCCAGTTTTGGCAATATTAATCAGGGAGATCATGGACAGTTAGAGGCAACCCAGTCAGTTGAATATCGCGCCGAAGACTTGGAATGCTTTGTTCAATCGATCAGTAATATTGCAGCCCACAATAATATTAATTTTTCTGACTATCAGGCACTGCAAGCCGAAGTGGCTGAACTGGTTAAGAGTAGTGCTGATCAGACCGGTGCTGTGGGTAGAATTAAACAGCTCGGCGACAAGTACGCCTGGGCAATCAAGCCTCTGTCGGTTTTATTTGCTACTGTTATAGGTGTCGACTAACTAAGGAGACCTTATGCCCCGGCGCGCAAAAACCGATGCAGAGATAGATGCTTGTTTTGAGGTCATGTCTGAGCTGCGGCCAGATTTAAATAAACAGGAGTTTTTGCCTACCCTGCGCAATATGGAGCTCGAGGGTTTCCGCCTGATCTATATAGCAACTGATAGCAAGGTTGTGGCCGTTGCGGGCTACCGTATCTGCAGCAATCTATTTATGGGTAAGCACCTCTATGTAGATGACCTTGTCACCGCGGAGAGTGCCAGATCATCCGGTTATGGTGAGCGAATGATTGAGTGGCTGCGGGACAAAGCAAAGCGTAGTGGCTGTAAAATTTTGCACCTGGATTCCGGAACCCATCGCGGCAGAGCCCATAAGTTTTACTTTGAGCAAGGTTTTACCATCGCCAGTTATCACTTTAGCGAGGAGCTGTAATAGTGCCCACAGCCTATGTATTGGTCATAGTGAATATAATTTCAATTTTCGTCTGTTATATGATCGCAAAAGACCGTGGCGGCAATAGGCGTTTTTGGGGATGGATGGGAGTATTGTTTGGGCCCCTTGCTATCCCTTTTGTGTTTTTTTGCAAAGTAAAAGCTGAAGCTGAAAGTGAAGTATGAAATGTTCCGTCTATATAGCAACCAGTGCCGATGGTTATCTCGCAAAGCCGAACGGCGCAATTGGCTGGCTTCATACTACGGGTAACTTAGAGGCTGATCTGGGCTCTGAAGATATGGGATGGCACTCTTTTATCGGGCTTGGGCTGTTCAACGAGATGATACTTACACAGGTCCCTATGCTCTTAGGCGATGGGATTCCACTCTTCGGTAAAGCTAATTGTCAGGTCAAGTTAGAAAAGCCTGTGGTCTCAGCGGTTCCGAACGATTTTATTTAGGTCAAATACACTGTTAGTTCGTTATAGCAATAGCAGGGGCTTACGGGGGAAAGTGACATTTAAACACCTAGCTCACAGCGCTTAGATCGTTGCCGGCAATTATGTTAAGTAAGCCTCAGAACCCAAAAAGCCCGCCCCTAACCTTTCAGTTAAGCGCGGGCTTTTTTGAAAAGCGTCCCTACAGTCCGAAGGATGCTTTAAACATAAAGAAAAACATAATCGAGAGTCCGGCACCAGCTGGCAGAGTAACCAGCCAGGAGAGGAATATAGATCCCACCATACGCAGATCAATTGCGCCTATACCCCGCGCCAGGCCCACACCTAGAACCGCACCCACCAAAGTGTGTGTGGTTGAGATCGGCAGACCTGTACCCGATGCGATAACCACTGTGGCCGCGGCGCCCAACTCGGCTGCAAAGCCGCGACTAGGAGTGAGCTCGGTGATTTTGCGGCCGATGGTACCCATAACCTTGTAACCATAGGTTGCAAGACCAACAACTATACCGCCACCACCGAGTAACAAGATCCAGGGTGGCATAGAGGTTTTGGCGGCAATATCGCCACCGGAGCCAACAATGCTGACCACTGCTGCCAGGGGTCCCACCGCGTTGGCCACATCGTTGGAACCGTGGGCAAAGGCCATGCTGCAGGCGGTAAAGATCATTAATACGGCGAACACGCGTTCAACATTGGCAAAGCGGTTATCGGCTTCAAGGCTCATGTCGCGCTGTACCTTGGACAGCAAATAGCTGCCGAGAATGGCAACCATCACGCCAACTACTGAGGCAATCAGAGCACTGTCGAGGAATGTCAGCGACATGCCGTTATCTTTAAACACATGTTTGAGACCTTTGAGTAAGGTCACCATGGCGATTAAAAAGCCGACGAAAAACATGTAGATGGGGATATAGCGTTTGGCTTTGGTAAAGGGGTCATCCTGCAGCAGGATTAGATGCTGAACACTGCGGAACAGAGCAAAGGATAGAGTGCCAGCCATGATCGGCGACACCAGCCAGCTCATTACGATAGTGCCAACCTTGCCCCAGTTGACGGCATCGGGAGAGACACCCACCGCGGCAAAACCAACAATGGCGCCAACAATCGAATGGGTTGTAGACACCGGCCAGCCCTTAAAGCTGGCTATGGCCAGCCAGCTTCCGGCCGCTAGCAGAGCGGACAACATGCCAAAGACTAGATCTTCGGGTCGATCTTTAAAGATCGCGGAGTCGACTATGCCTTTGCGGATGGTTGAGGTCACTTCGCCACCGGCCAGATAGGCACCGGCAAATTCAAATACCATGGCGATCAAAATCGCCTGCTTGATGGTTAGGGCCTTGGAGCCCACTGAGGTACCCATGGCGTTAGCCACATCGTTGGCACCTACGCCCCAAGCCATAAAGAAGCCGCAGCAGGCTGCCAGCAGAATAAGGATGGTTCCATATTCAGTAAAAAATTCCATCGCATCGATTCCCAAGGTTGTTATCTTTTATGTAGTGACTATTTTAATAGGGTTTACTTTGCGAGCAGCAATTCAACATGGTTGCCAATCATTTCGGCAGTGTCAGCTAATGCTCCGATTTGGTCAATAATGTTGTACATAAAGATCACATTGACCGGAGGCAGATCAGCCTCCAGATTGAATAATTTTTTGCGTAGCTTAAGTTCTTTTTTATCCACTTTTTGCTCCTGAGCAGCCAATTCACGAATCAGCTTTTGAACAAACTTCACCTCCGCACCAGCAAAACCGGTTTCCAACAGCTCATCGAGTTCATTGATCGCGCCATGGGCTTTTTCACAGGTCACGGTGGATGAGACAACGAAGCCGATAAAGTCCGCGTGCAGGGCTTTTGGGATAGCCATCTGACGGCCGAGGATAATGCCGCAGATATCTTTGGTAAGATTGGCTATATTGTCCTGTTGGGTGATGATGCTCAGCAGATCGCCTCTGGAAACAGGCATAAACAGACTCTTAGGCATATGCATTCGAAACTCTTTCTTGAGCTTGTCGGCGCTTTGCTCATCGGCTGAGATCAGGTCAAACACCTCGGCGGCCTTGACCCAGTCATCTTCAAAGGTGGCATTTAAAAACTCTTCCAATTTGGTGACACAGCTGATCACTTCCGCCATATGGTTTTGTATAGGCTTAATCGGCGATACACCGAAGATATTGGAGATTGAATTGCTTAATGTCATTTGCACTTCCTTTAAGAAATTTTTATGCCGGCAAGTTTATACTGCTTTGCCTAAGCTTGCCCGTATTGTTCGCTGTGACCAAGCCAGCGTGCGATAAGTGGGTCTACATTGTCGGCGTAATCCTGCAGCAGCTTTATTGCCATACGTTTAACCTCTGGCAGCAGATGAGCATCGCGTTGTAAATCGGCTATCCGGAACTGCATGTCGCCGGTTTGGCGAGTACCGAGAACTTCACCGGGACCCCGTATCTCGAGGTCCTTTTCGGCGATTTTAAAGCCATCGTTGGTCTCGCGCATAATCTTTAGGCGCGCTGCGCCATTGCCTGACAGGGGGGCACTGTAGAGCAGTACACAGTGACTGCTCTGGCTGCCACGGCCGACCCGGCCACGGAGCTGGTGCAACTGGGACAGACCTAGGCGTTCGGAATTTTCGATAATCATAAGGCTGGCATTGGGTACATCGACCCCTACTTCAATAACGGTGGTGGCCACCAGCAGATTGATCTCGCCGGCCTTAAAGGCCTGCATCATTTGGACCTTTTCTTTGGGTTTGAGGCGCCCGTGAATAAGCCCGACTGAGAGTTCCGAGAGCAGCAATTGTAGCTCCTGAGCCGTGGCCTCTGCGGCCTGAGCTTCAAGCACATCAGACTCTTCGATCAGGGTGCAGACCCAGTAGGCCTGGCGTCCATCCCGACAGGAGGCGCGAACCCTCTCAATAACATCATTGCGTCTCAGGTCGTTGAGTACCACTGTTTCTATAGGTTTGCGCCCCGGAGGCAGTTCATCAATTACCGAGCAGTCGAGATCCGCATAGGCACTCATGGCCAAGGTCCGTGGAATCGGTGTCGCGGTCATAATCAATTGATGAGGTGTAGAACCCTCTTCATCAATTGCAGCGTCTATCACCGCGCCTTTCTTGCGCAGAGCCAAACGCTGATGAACGCCAAAGCGATGCTGCTCATCAATAATGGTTAGGCCTAGATTATGGAACTCCACAGCCTCTTGAAATAGTGCGTGGGTGCCAATAACAATTTGCGCGCTACCGTCGGCAATCGCGGCTAGCTGCACTTCTCGCCCCTTGCCTTTGAGTTTGCCGGTCAGCCAGGCGATGCGAATGCCCAGTGGTGCCAGCCAGGCCTCAAAGTTGACTCTGTGCTGCTCGGCGAGAATCTCGGTGGGAGCCATCAGTGCCGCTTGCATACCATTGGCTACGGCCTGCACTGCACCCAGTGCTGCCACCACGGTTTTACCCGAGCCAACATCGCCCTGAATTAGCCGCAGCATGGGTATGGGTTGACTGATATCGGCGCTGATCTCACTGGCCACACGCTGTTGGGCGCCCGTCAGAGTAAAGGGCAGCTGGGCTAAAAAGCGCTCGGCGGCAGCCTGATTAGGCAGCAGTGCCGGTGCCGCTTGATGTTGAATCTTTTGTCGCAGCCGCAGCAAACTTAAATGATGAGCAACTAATTCCTCACTAGCCAAGCGCTGCTGTGCTGGATGTTCACCCTCCGCAAGCAGATTTAGTGCGGTGCCCGGTGGCGGGTTGTGAAGCAGATGCAGGGCATCGACTAGAGAATAGTTTGAGCTGCTATTGCTGAGCGCGGCGGGCATCCAATCCTCAATACCCCGCTGCTCTAGCCGCTTTAGTGTCTGACCGCAGAGATCGCGAATACGCTGCTGGGTAACGCCTTCGGTGGCTGGATAGATCGGTGTCAGAGTCTCGGCTAAGGCCGGCGGCTTGGCCTGATTCAATAACTGATATTCCGGGTGATACATCTCCAGTCCGGACTTGCCGCGGCGCACTTCGCCAAAGCAGCGCACTTTGGTGCCCGGTTGCAAACCCTGCTGCTGGGCTTGATTAAAGTGAAAAAAGCGCAGTGTCATCAAACCGCTGTGATCCTGAACTCGACAGACTAGGCTGCGGCGGCGACCAAAGACCACATCGCTGCCGCGAACTTCCCCCTCGATCACCACTTCGGTGAGCGGTTGCACACCGCCGATCGCGGTGATTTTGGTGCGATCGATATAGCGCAGGGGCAGATGGAAAAGCAGATCCTGAAGGGTAAATAGGCCCAGCTTGTGCAATTTCGCAGCCAGCTGTGGGCCGACTCCGCGGAGCTTATCAACGCCGATACTATTTAGGGATTGGGAGGTCATAGGTTGAGTGTAATCCCGAGATGGTTGCTGTCAACATTGAGGCGCTTAAAAAGCCTAATAGCCAATTCACCCTGAAGATTCTTAACCGCTATACTGAAGCCCGCTTGATTGACCTTACTCGGTTTGGTGGTCTTGCCCGGCGGTGTAAGATACGCCATTGTGACAATAAAACGCTGATCTGTAAGGGTCATTTAGCTACCTTTGAATTAGGGCTGATGATAGCCAACCTACATCATATAGGAAACATCCCTTGAAAATATTATTCGCCGGCTGCGGCGATATAGGCAGTCGCAGCGCTTCCCGCTTGGTCAGTGATTTTGATTGCTTTGGTTTAAAGCGCAACCCACAGACCCTAGCTGATTTTATCTTTCCCCTAGCCGGCAGTATGACCGATCTTGACCTTATGGTTGAGGTGCTGAATCAGGAATTTGATGTGGTGGTGGCAACCTTAACCCCGGATGGATTTAATCCCGATGCCTACCGTCGCGCCTATGTTGAAAGTGCCAAAACACTGGCTGCTGCTATGGCCCTAACATCATCCCAGCCTAAGCTGGTGATCTGGGTTTCCAGTACCAGTGTCTATGGCAATTGTAAGGGTGGCTGGGTTGATGAAGCATCGCCCACCAAACCAGAGAGCTTCTCCGGCAATTTGTTACTTGAAGCGGAGCAGCATATCAGTGCCTTGCCCTGTGCTTCAGTAATCGTGAGATTCTCCGGCATCTATGGTCCGGGACGCACCCGTATGCTTGACCAGATTCTCGCCGGCAAGGGTCGTCCGGCTCAGCCCCAGCAGTGGAGCAATCGTATTTACAGTGAGGACTGTGCTGGGGTATTGGCGCATTTGGTTCGCGCTTTTGAAGCGGGCAAAGCCCTTGAGAATCTGTATATAGCCACTGACTGCGCGCCGGTCACGCAGCACGACTTACGTGTCTGGCTGGCACAGCAGTTAGATGTCGAGCTTGAGGATGAGATTGTTGAGCAAAAAGCCATTCGCCGCTGCAGTAATCAGCGGCTGTTAGATAGCGGCTATAAATTTCGTTATCCCAGTTATAAAGAAGGCTATCAATCGTTGATTGATGCGCGACTTAAATAACCAGAATACCGTCCATCTCAACCTGAGCACCTTTAGGCAGTTCACTGACACCAATGGCGGCACGGGCCGGATAGGGCTGCTGGAAGTACTCTCCCATCACCTGATTAACCACGGCAAAATTGCTCAGGTCAGTAAGGAAGATATTGAGCTTAACAATATTGCCCAGGTCACCACCGGAGGCGGCACAGACTTCACTGAGGTTGTCGAACACTTGACGGATATGCACGGCGATATCACCTTCTACTAACTCCATAGTTTCTGGGATCAGAGGAATCTGCCCTGACAGATACACCGTGTTATTGACCTTGACGGCCTGGGAGTAGGTGCCGATTGCGGCTGGGGCTTTGTCTGTATGAATTACGGCTTTATTGGTCACGATCGTCTCCGATGTTGGTCAGAATAGCGGTTAGTTTTTAACTCTATAAATACGGCGAACCTGCTTTAGTCCCCGTGCGCGTCTCAGTATATCTGCCAGATGGATGCGGTCGCGAACGGTCAGCACAACGTCAACTATGCTGGTGAAGGCATCTTTTTCATCGACACTAACATGCTCAATGGTGGCGTCTGCCTCGGTCATCCGCGATGCCAGTGCGGCAATAAAGCCACGTTCTGGTGTGATCTCAACTTTAAGCTCAACCGGGAATTCTCCCCGGGGCTTGCTCGACCAGCTCAGAGCCATACACTTCTCTGGATTGTGGCGAATTTCCACTAGATTGCGGCAGCTCTCAAGGTGGATTACCAGCCCTTTACCCGGCGAAATATGACCCAAGATTGGATCTCCAGGAATGGGGTGGCAGCAGCGGGCATATTGCAGCAGCAGTCCGTCAGAGGCGTCAATCATAACTGGCAGGGTCGACTTTTTATTCTCTTCAACGGGTTTGCGCTTGGATTTTGGTACCAGCACATTGGCGACGGCGAAGGGTACTCGGTTCCCGAGGCCAATCTGCTGCAGAATATATTCAAAGGTCGAGGCGCCGGTGTCTTTTAACAGACGTTTGATCTGGGATTTCTTAAGCTCTTTATAGCGTGTGCCGAGCCGGTTGAGAGCTTGGTCCAGTAGACGTTTGCCGAGATCCACAGACTCGTCATGCTGCTGATTTTTAAGATAGTGGCGAATGGCACTGCGGGCTTTTGCGGTGACCACAAAGTTTAGCCAGTTGGGGTTTGGCTGGGCTTCTTCAGCGCTGATAATTTCCACGCGCTGGCCACTTTCCAATTGCTCGGATAGTGGTGTTAGCTGACCATCCACCCGACAGGCAATACAGCTATTGCCCACACCGGTGTGTACGGAATAGGCAAAATCAATTGGCGTGGCGCCACTGGGCAGCTCGATAATTTTGCCGTTGGGGGTAAAGATATAGACCTCATCTGGGAATAGATCGGCCTTAACATGCTCGAGAAATTCCAGTGAGTCACCAGCCTGTTGCTGCATTTCCAGTAGACCCTGGATCCAGCGAGCCGCACGGCGCTGATTGACATCGGCGGTCTGTCGGCCGGCCTTGTATTCCCAGTGGGCGGCGATGCCATAACTGGCCATAGCCTCCATTTCCACTGTACGGATCTGCACTTCGATTAATACACCGTGCATACCCACTAGTACCGTGTGCAGTGACTGGTAACCGTTGGCCTTGGGTATGGCGATGTAATCTTTAAACTCGCCCGGTACCGGCTTAAACATATTGTGCATCATGCCCAGCGTGCGGTAGCAGTCGTCGACACTGGTGACAATTAAGCGGAAGGCAAATACATCCATAATGTCGCGAAACGAGCGTTTCTTTTCGCGCATTTTGCGATAGATACTCCAGAGATGCTTTTCGCGACTTTTAACGGTTGCCTCGACCTGTTCCTGTTCGAGGCGTATCTCCATGGACTGATGAATCTCACCAACCACTTCTTTACGATTCTTTTTTGCCGCTTTCATGGCTTCGCGAAGGCGTCTGTGACGCAGTGGATACATGGCGGCAAAGCCAAGGTTTTCCAGTTCCAGTCGAATATCGTTGATGCCGAGGCGCTGGGCGATGGGGGCGTATATATCGAGAGTTTCCCGGGCAATCCGGCGGCGTTTGGCCGGTGCCAGCACCCCGAGGGTGCGCATATTGTGCAGGCGGTCGGCGAGCTTGACCAAGACCACACGAATGTCTCGGGACATGGCCAGAGTCATTTTTTGAAAGCTTTCGGCTTGCTGTTCAGCCTTAGATTGGAATTCAATACCGGTAAGCTTACTGACACCGTCCACTAGATCCGCGACCGGACGACCAAAGCGCCGACTGATTTGACCTTTGGTAACACCGGTATCTTCAATAACATCGTGAAGCATGGCCGCCATTAGGCTTTCATGATCCATATGCATATCGGCAAGAATATGGGCAACAGCGAGGGGGTGCGTAATATAGGGATCGCCACTCTGGCGCAGTTGGCCCTCGTGGCATTGTTCAGCAAAGACGTAAGCCCGCTCGACACGGCGGACTTCTTTTACTTCAAGGTAGTAGGAGAGTTTGTCCAGCAGTAATCGCAGTGCCAAATGACTCTCTCCCTGATAGAGGCTTAGACTTTAGACAGAAGGCTCTTCGGGTGCCGCTGGAGTCTCTGGCGCTGCAGTTGCATCAAGTGCAGCAGCAGATTCGAGTGCCGCAGCAAGATTAGCAGCCACTGTAGAATCGTCTGCTTCAGGAGCAAGAGCTGCTTCGATTTCAGCAATCACTGAGGCGTCAGCGTCTAGTTCAAGTTCTTCAGACGCATCGACAATTTCGTAATCCTGAGGCTTCTCAGTGAGAATGGCAGCTGTTACCAGGCCTTCTTCGATTTCGCGCAGCGCAATAACAGTTGGCTTGTCATTCTCTTCAGCAACCAAAGCAGGACGTCCGCCAGTTGCGATTTGACGTGCACGTTTGGAACCAACCATGACCAGTTCAAAACGATTATCAACATGATCCAAACAATCTTCTACAGTAATGCGAGCCATTTTTATTCCGCCGGGGTAAATAATTTGAACTTTATTGCAGCCCAATGCTGCCGAGTCGCCCAGTTTACCTAAAGCGGGGCGCTACGACAATAAACTCGGGAGAATAACTTTCACTTGAGTGGTGCTGGGACAATTCGCCGAGACGGCTCTAAGACAAGAGGTCTGCGACTAAATCTTCTTGACCTGAAACCGGCAGTCGACAATGTTGTGCACTGACAATCGATATCATCTGCTGCAGAGCTGTATCAAAGTTGTCATTGACCACCATAAAGTCCGCTTCAATATAGTGGCTCATCTCTTCAGTTGCCGCGGCAACACGCTTTTCAATCACCTCAGCATCATCTTGGGCGCGCTTGTGAAGTCGTTCCCGCAGAGCCTGTTTTGACGGCGGCAGAATAAATATGCTGGTGCTCTCGGGGAACAGTTTGCGCACCTGGGCTGCACCCTGCCAGTCGATTTCGAGAATTACATCTTCGCCTCTGGCCAGAGTGTCGGCGACCCATTGCTGGGAAGTACCATAAAAGTTACCAAATACTTCGGCATGCTCCAAAAAGGCATCCTGCCCAATCATCTCGAGAAACTGCTCTCGCGAGGTAAAGTGGTAGTTAACCGCATCCACTTCGCCGGGGCGGCGATCTCTGGTGGTGTGGGAGATAGAGGCTTTGATATTGCTCATATTATTGAGCAGTTCAGCAACCAAACTGGTTTTGCCGGCACCGGAGGGGGCGGAGATAATAAAGAGGATACCTGTTGCCATATGTTTTTCGGATCCGTTGCCTGAGAGAACTGGAAGATTTTCGAGGAGTTTACAGCAGCGGGAAAATTATTCCAGATTCTGGCCTATTTCCCGGGTATTTTTATCTGCACTGGCGAGCCTCAGCTATTGTCATCAAAAATACGATTTAAACAGCCGGCAAGGCGGATGCCCGCCATCAGCAGGCGTTTCTTAAGCAGCGGTTTAGTGCGATTGATATAGTTTTGATCGATGGTCACCGGGCCCTTTTGTGCTGGCTGACCAAATTCATAGACCTGAGCGCGCAGGGTCTTCGACTCTTTGGCCCAGTCTAAAAAGCTATCACTCTGCCAGTTTTTCCGTTGCTTAACGCTGGTCACATCTATCAGGGCGCTATATTGATCAACGGTCAAATTCTCGTCTTTGATCAGGCCCGTGTCCCAGACCCAGTGCAGATTGCGGCGCTTATTTTTGCCCAGCCACTTAATCAATACGCGGTTGCCTCCAAGATCACTGAAGCGCCCCACATGCAGCGGCTGGTGGATATCCGCTACTAGGTGCAGGAAAAACGCCAGTGCCTCACGGCGTTTTTGTCTGTCTATACTGGGATCCTTAAGTTGTCCATGGGATTGCTCTATTGCGCTGAGCACATCGCCCTTGGAGCTGCGGCGCAGATCTGCAAAGGCTTCGCGGTCTTTGATATTGATATAGTGCCAGGGCTTGGTATGCGACCATTGCTGTGCGCCGCGAATTTGATCTGGCCACAGCGCCAGCTGTGCCAAACTTTTGCCGTCACTAATCTGCTTCAGGGCGGCGGCGGTTTTGGGGGTCAGATGATTCTCTGCAATCTGAACAACAATGCGATGACCATCGGCACCGAAAGCCAAACTCTGGCCGCTGCTAAGGGCTAGCCAAAAAACCACAGCAACAGAGAGACACTTTGCTGCTAGGCGGCTAACAGTATTTGCTGAATGGGCGTTATTCAATATTTTGTATCTGTTCGCGCATCTGTTCGATCAGCACTTTTAGTTCCACCGAGGCCTGAGTGGTGACGCCGGCGATAGATTTGGAGCCAAGCGTATTGGCTTCGCGATTGAGTTCCTGCATCAGAAAATCCAGTCGTCGGCCAATGGAATCTTTGCCCGATAAAACGCGGCGGATCTCGCCGATATGAGCTTCCAGACGATCCAGTTCTTCATCCACATCGGTGCGGTTGGCTATGATGACCATCTCCTGCTCGAGGCGGTCACGATCAAACTGTTCTTTCAAATCGTTGAGTTTTTGCTCAAGGCGCTTGCGCTGATCACTGAGAATTGACGGCAGGTTGTCACGCACAATAATCAGCTGCTCTTCAATGCCGACCAGACGCTGTTCAATCATCTCCGCGAGTTTGTCGCCCTCTCGCACGCGCCCTTCGAGCAGCTGCTCAACGGTGGCCATATAGGTTTCGGTGGCGGCTTGGTGCAGAGCTTCGGCGTCGACAGTTTGCTCCTGGAGAATCCCGGGCCAGCGCATAATTTCTAAGGGTGAGATCGGCGCTGGGGATTGCATCTCGGCGCCAATGGTCTCGGCCATAGCAATAATGCGCTTAGCCAATTCGAGGTCTGCTTCGAGGCTGGCATCGGCATTGTTAAACGCCAGTTGCAACGAGCAGTCGACCTTGCCGCGGCTAAGTTTTTTGCGGGCGATTTCCCGCAGCGGCATTTCAATTGGCCGCAGGCTGTCGGGAAGGCGAAAGCCGGTTTCAAGAAAGCGATGATTTACTGAGCGCAGTTCACAGGTGACTGAACCCCAGCTGAATTCTGTGCTGCAGCGAGCAAATGCGGTCATACTCCGAGCCATGATATCTCCTATAGCAAAATTTACGATGCGTCATGGTAACAAAGGCGGTCAACTGGTTGGTAGATTTGCTACACTTTGCGCCACTTTTATTTCATCAGCATTCGAACTAGGGAAAAACTATGACTCGACCCAGTGGCCGACGCCCAGAGCAACTTCGACCAGTAAAAATAACCCGCGATTTCACCTGTCATGCAGAGGGATCTGTGCTGATTGAATTTGGCAAAACCAAAGTCATCTGTACTGCCAGTGTAACCCCGGGTGTACCAAGATTTTTGCGTGGTAAAGGCGAGGGCTGGGTAACCGCTGAATACGGTATGTTGCCCCGCTCGACTGGTTCAAGAATGGATCGCGAAGCGGCTCGTGGTAAGCAAGGCGGACGCACCCAGGAAATTCAGCGTTTGATTGGCCGCTCTCTCAGAGCCGCCGTTGATATGAAAAAACTTGGCGAGCACACCATCAATATCGACTGTGACGTTATTCAAGCCGATGGCGGCACACGCACTGCTTCAATCACGGGCGCCTGTGTCGCAATGGTCGATGCGATCCGTCATCTGCAGCGCAAAAAAGCGATTCTCGATGATCCATTGCTGTGCATGATTGCCTCAGTCTCTGTGGGTATTTACAAAGGCACCCCAGTACTGGATTTGGATTATCCCGAAGACTCCAAAGCTGAGACCGATATGAATGTGGTGATGAACAGTGAGGGGGGCTTTATTGAAGTTCAGGGAACTGCCGAGGCAGCGCCCTTTAGCGAAGAAGAGTTGAGTGCCATGTTAGGGCTGGCCAAACAGGGCATCGCCGATTTGGTGCGGGTGCAGAAGATGGCCCTAGCTCAATAACGCTAGATGACTAAAAATAACCGCAGTGAAAAATATTATGACAACTGAAAGTAATTACAAAACCCTGTTTATCGACAATGGTCTGCGCAGTGGCGCACTCAAGTTTGGTGAGTTTAAGCTTAAATCCGGTCGCGTCTCGCCGTACTTTTTTAATGCTGGGCAGTTTTATACCGGTCGTGCTCTAGCCGAGTTGGGGCGCAGCTATGCCGCAGCCATCATCGAGTCTGGAATTGAGTTTGATGTGTTGTTTGGCCCCGCCTACAAAGGGATTACTCTGGCGGCGGCAACTTCTATAGCCCTCGCCGATCACTACGGTCGCGATGTGCCCTACTGCTTTAACCGCAAAGAGGCAAAGAACCATGGCGAGGGTGGCACTATGGTGGGTGCGCCCCTTGAAGGTCGCGTGTTAATTATTGATGACGTGATTACTGCGGGCACGGCGATTCGCGAAGTGATGCAAATTGTCGATAGCGCCGGTGCCAAGGCGGCGGGTGTCGTGATCGGTCTGGATCGCAAGGAGAAGGGCAAGTCTGAGTTGTCGGCGATTCAGGAAGTAGAGCGAGATTTCTCCATCCCTGTAGTGGGCATTGTCGATATTGGCGATATCACTGAGTATCTGAAAGCCAAGCCTGAGAATAATGATTTGATTGCTGCGATTGAAGGTTACCGAGAGCAGTATGGCGTCTAGTTAAAACACTCTTAGTGCAGCGCTCTGAAAAGGCACCGCACTAAGAGCCTGTCTACAAGATTACTCAAACATGGCGGCGGTCAACAACTGCCACTGTTCCTGCCAGTTCTGGGTCGGCGGCGTCTTAAATTGACTGCGCACAAATTGACTTATTTTACCATCTGCACTGCAGAGCATTAGATTGGCAGCAGCAGCTACTGGCACCTGCAGTTTTAAACCATCGCGAACTTCTGCTTCACGGAGAATCTGCTTGAGCTGTGATTCCAGACGATCGAAAAACTGTGCCACGCGATCGTGAAGGCGCTCAGTCTCACCGGTGAGGGCATCGCCATTGAGGATACGAGTGATACCAGGGTTCTTTTCCGAAAACGCTAATACTAAACTGAGAATGCGGTAGCACTGATTGATCGGGTCCGGCTCATCGCTGACAATACCGCGCACTCTGGCAAAAATAATCTCATCAATAAAGTCTATCAGCCCCTCGTACATGCGTGTTTTACTGGGAAAGTGTCGATACAGGGCGGCCTCGGAAACCCCCACTTCAGCGGCCAGCGCCGCAGTGGTAATACGGCCGCCACCTGAATGTTCAAGCATGCGGGCTAGAGCCTGGAGAATTTCTTGGGCACGAGTGCCGGGTTTTTTAGCCATTAGGCGCTTTCCTCTTCACTGTTATCACAGTTTGTTATTAGGGTGCCGACCCCTTCGTCGGTAAAGATTTCTAGCATTACTGCATGTTCAACTCGACCATCAATAATGTGAGCGCTATTAACACCGGCTTTGACCGCATCGAGGGCGCAGCGAATTTTTGGCAGCATGCCACCGTATATGGTTTCATCGGCAATAAGGTCATTGACTCGGTTGGTGGTGAGGCCGGTGAGAATCTCACCGCTCTTGTCTTTTAAGCCGGCGACATTGGTCAGTAATATCAGTTTTTCCGCACCCAGTACTTCGGCCATTTTGCCCGCTACTAGGTCGGCATTGATATTGTAGGAAGCCCCGTCTGAGCCAACACCTATAGGGGCGATCACTGGAATAAAACCACCGCTGACCAGCATGTCGATTACGCTGGTATCAATTGAGGCCACTTCACCCACCTGGCCAATATCAATAATTTCTGGGGCAGACATATCCGGAGTCTTGTGGGAGACCACCAGTTTTTTGGCTTTGATTAGTTGTCCATCTTTACCGGTAACACCAAATGCTCTGCCGCCTGCGGCACTGATCATATTGACGATTTCTTTGTTGACCGTGGCGCCGAGCACCATCTCAACCACATCCATAGTTTTGCCATCGGTGACACGCATGCCATCGATAAATTTTGATTCGATTGATAGGCGCTCCAGAAGCTCGCCGATCTGTGGGCCGCCGCCGTGAACGACCACTGGATTGATGCCAACCGCTTTCATCAGCACTATGTCCCGGGCAAAGCTGAGCTTGAGTTTGTCATCGCCCATGGCATTGCCGCCGTATTTCACCACCACGGTCTTTCCAGAAAAACGCTGGATATAGGGTAGTGTGCGAGCGATTACTTCCGCTGTGGTCTTTGCTTCTGTGCTACTTAATGACATATCAAATATATTCTTTTATGTTGTTGATAAAGGGTGACAGCTCCCTGCGGAACACTGTCTTGACCTCGGCCATGGCGCTCTCGTCATCGGCCTCAAATCTCAGGGTCAGGTTTGCGGAGGTATTTGATGCTCTAATTAGCCCCCAGCCATTGGCGTATTCTACACGTAATCCATCGAGACATATGACATGTGCTTGAGGGAATTGACAGCCTGCAGTCAGTGTTCGCATCAGCTCAAACTTTTCATCTTCACTTATCGGCAGCAAAATCTCGGCAGTGGAGACACTGGTCTCAAGTTCATCGATAATTTCATCCAGAGTTTGTCTGCGCTCGCAGAGAATCTCAAGCAGGCGCACCGCTGCGTAGAGTCCATCATCGAAGCCACGCCAGCGATCATTAAAGAATATATGTCCGCTAAATTCGCCACCCAGTGGCGCATTATTATCCTGCACCTGTTTTCTCACATGGGCGTGGCCGGTTTTACACATCACTGGATTGCCCTTGTGCAGGCGGATAATGTCAGCCAGTCGGCTACTGCTTTTAACATCGAAGACAATATCAGCTCCGGGCTGTCGGCTGAGTATATCCCGGGCAAAAATCATCATTAGCTGATCTGGCCAGACGATTCGGCCACCGCCAGATATCACCACTACCCGATCGCCGTCTCCATCAAAGGCTAAACCCAGATCCGCTTGATGGGCGATAACATGATCCCGGAGATCCGCTAGGTTGTCCTCATCCGCCGGGTTTGGTGGATGGTTGGGGAATGAGCCGTCAATATCGCAATAGAGGGGGAAGGTAAGGCAGCCAAGGCGATCAAATAGCTTAGTGGCGATTGGTCCTGGGGTGCTGTTAGCTCCATCCACCACCAGTTTAAATGATTTGCTCAGGCGACTGATATGGACAATATGGTCCAGGTATGGAGTGACTATATCGGCTTGACTGATAGCTCTCGTGGAGTCTTTCAGTCCCTCTATAGGCTGCTGTTTGTTGCGTAATATGGGTACTAACTGCTGCAGTATTTCACCGGAGATAACCCTGTGCTGAAGAATAATTTTAAAGCCGTTGTAGGTCGCCGGGTTATGACTCGCCGTGACCATAATGCCATTGCCGCTGCGGTCCCCGTGATGCACCGCAAAGTTGAGCGCTGGGGTGGTGATTTCCCCGAGGTCGATAATCTCGCAGCCCTCAGCCACAAGGCCCTCTATTAAGGCACTGGTGAGATTGGCAGAGCTAAGCCGAGCATCGCGGCCAATATAGACGGAGGGGGCGAGGTTAGCCTTGAGATTATTTTCTGTGGAACCGTCGCGCAGCAGAGCACCCAGTGCCCGACCAAGTCTCTGAGCAAAATAGGGGCTGATCTCCCTGTCGGCAAGACCGCGAATATCATAGTCGCGAAATACCCACTCAGGGATCTGCACTGGACTGAGGTGATTGGTTTCTGAATCCATTTTAAATAACAACCAGCATCTGCTCGCAGCGAGGTTCTCGTTAACCGAGCTGCTCTGCTATCGCGGCGACAATGTCGCGGGCCAGTTGCGTTTTGCTCCTTATACTAAAGGTCTTGCTGGTGTTTGCGTTGATCCACCAGGCTTCGTTATCGTCACTGTTAAAGCCTACATCACTGCGTGATACATCGTTGGCCACTATGGCATCGAGATTTTTGCGCTCGAGTTTTCCCCTTGCGTACTCTTCGATATTCTGAGTTTCTGCGGCAAAGCCAACGACAAATAGATCGCTGTATTCAGAGGCTGCGGCGCTGACAATATCGACATTTTTCTCCAGCTCAAGATGCATCGCATCCGCATGTTTTTTGATCTTCTGGGTGGCAACGGTCACCGGTCGATAATCGGCAACGGCAGCAGCAGCAATAAGAATATCGGCATCCCCACAGGCCTTCATGGTAGCGCTGTGCATATCCGCAGCAGAAATTACTGGGATCAAGGTACAGCGCTCCGGTGCATGCAAATTCACCGGTCCGGAGATCAATGTCACCTGAGCGCCAGCTTCAAGAGCAGCCTCCGCCAGGGCATAACCCATCTTTCCCGAGCTGTGGTTGCTGATATAGCGCACCGGATCAATCGCCTCACGAGTGGGTCCGGCGGTAATCACCAGTTTCTTGCCACTCAACTGCAGTGAGGCAAAACAGGCGGCAACCTGAGCGACTAAATCTGCGGGCTGTTGCATGCGCCCTGGGCCAGTATCACCGCAGGCTTGAATACCATTATCTGGGCCTAAAATCTTAACCTGACGCTGGCTGAGTAGTTCGATATTGGCACTGGTAGCCGGGTGCGACCACATGCCTTGATTCATTGCCGGCGCTACGGCAACCATAGCCGGAGTTGCCAGATAGACGGCATTTAATAGGCTGTTGGCACGGCCGTGAACCATGGTGGCAATAAAGTCAGCGGTAGCCGGTGCAATTAAAACCATATCGGCCCAGCGCGCTAGCTCAATATGGCCCATGCCGGCCTCGGCTTCTGGATCCAGCAGATCTGCATGGACCGGATGACCTGAGAGTGCCTGCAAAGTCAGTGGGCGAATAAATTCTTCGGCTCCCGGTGTCATGACCACGCGCACTTCGGCTCCCGCATCCTGCAGCCGCCTGACAAGTTCGGCGCTTTTGTAGGCGGCAATGCCACCACTGACGCCGACTATTATTCGTTTGTTTGAAAGGGTGCTCATTAATCGTCCGGACAGCGCAAATAAAGGCTGTAAGATAGCATTAAGAAGCGGATTTCTGTAGCAATAAATAAGGACTTACTATGGCTATAAGCCACTGGCCGGAGAACGAAAGGCCGCGAGAGAAGTTAATTCTTCGGGGGGCATCAGCACTATCTGATGCTGAACTACTGGCGATTTTTCTGCGCACTGGGCTGCCGGGTATCACCGCAATTGATCTTGCGCGCAATTTAATTAAGGAGTTTGGCGGTCTCGGCAATCTGATTAGCGCTGATCACTCTGCCTTCTGCAGTGCCAAGGGAGTCGGTACGGCAAAGTTTGTTCAGCTCAAGGCCTCAATTGAATTGACCCGCCGATACCTGCAGGAGCAGCTTGAAGGACAGCCAGTGTTTACCAGTCCCGAAAAAGTCAGTGATTACCTGTCGGTGCAGATGCGTGATTACAAGCGCGAAGTGTTTATGATGCTGCTGTTGGATAGTAAGCATCAGCTGATCGATACTCATGAGCTGTTTCAGGGAACGGTAGATGCCGCCAGCGTTCATCCACGTGAAGTTGTCGCCCGCGCGCTGCGCAAAAATGCCGCTGCAGTCATTGTTGCGCACAATCACCCATCCGGTTCGGCGGAGCCAAGTCAGGCGGATATTGATATTACTCGGCGGCTAAAGCAGGCGCTTAATCTGGTTGAGATCCGCTTGCTCGATCACATGGTTATTGGTCGCGGTGAAGTGGTCTCTCTGGCCCAGCGCGGCAAATTATGAGCTTATGTCAATTAAATCCCTCAATAGCCACTAATCCGGCAATTTGATTTGATTCAGATTGGCCTTTCTGGTATAAATTGCGCCCCTTTGCGGGAGGGTCCTGCAAGCGGAGTTAGAAACCCAGAATTCACGTGTCGAGCGGATTACGATTCGGTCGATACAATTGCAATCAGAGGCAGTAGAAATGTCCAGAGTATGTCAAGTCACAGGCAAGCGCCCAATGGCTGGAAACAATGTATCTCACGCGAAAAACAGAACACGTCGTCGCTTTGAGCCAAACCTTCACACCCACCGTTTTTGGGTTGAAGCTGAAAAACGCTTTGTTAAGCTACGTGTATCTACTAAGGGTATGCGCATCATTGACAAAAAAGGTATTGAAACAGTTTTGTCTGAGCTTCTGGCTCGTGGCGAGAAGGTCTAAGGAGACTACTGATGGCTAAATCAGCGAGAGAAAAAATTCGTTTGGTATCTAGTGCTGGCACTGGACACTTTTACACCACAGATAAGAACAAGCGCAATATGCCTGAGAAAATGGAGATCAAGAAGTACGATCCCACTATCCGCAAGCATGTGATCTACAAAGAAGCCAAGATTAAGTAAGCGGTTTCTAGCTTGTCGAAAAGTCCTGCCGTTTTGGCGGGATTTTTTTTGCCTGGCGCTTTTTATGTGCGCTTTCTCGCTCTCAATATGCACTTTCCCGCTTCGATGAGCCCGCCTCAGCCTATTAAGTAGTGCTCAGTGTAAACACGTGCCCCGTCTCTGGCGGATATTTTTTAAAGGCATAAAAAAACCCGATAATTTCTTATCGGGTTTTTCACAATTTGCTGATTTGCCAAAAGGCATGATCAGAAATTAGTCGGCAACTACGTTCTCAGCTTGAGCGCCTTTCTGACCTTGAGTAACTTCCATCGTTACCGCTTGGCCTTCTTTCAGAGATTTGAAGCCATCAGCTTGGATTGCGCTGTGGTGAACAAATACGTCACCGCCGCCTTCTTGCTCGATGAAACCAAAACCTTTACTGTCGTTGAACCACTTAACAGTGCCAGAAACTCTATCCGACATAACTAACCTCACTTATAAATAATGTGTACCGTTTAAGGCATTTAAAATATCCAGCCTCGTAACGGGGCTAGCCTACACCTTTATATTAGAACGATATTTGCTTTGAGTAACCGCCATCCTATAAAAGCATTACTGTTTCAACAGACACTAAAGTGTGCAACCGTCAATTCAGACCGCGCAGTGTATTGGGTTTTTCTCGATTTGGCTAATATTTGAGCGATCTTTAAGCAAATAAACCGTTATTTTGATCATTTTTTAACCATATTTGATGATTTAGGGCAAGGTAACGGGCCGAAATGGTGCGACAGGACACTTTTTTCTTTCAAAAGCTTATTTTGGCAAGTGCTTTTTAAGGTGCTTCTCAGGGTGCTTTTTGGCCTCTCAAATAGGATTTTTCCCTCTCGGAATGAATTTAAAGGCTCATCAGGGTGATATCATTCCCCAATATCAAAGCACTAAATAATACTCGATCTGTTCTGACTACTCTCTATCGATAAAAAAGGTTTAATCAAAATGTTGCCACAGCCAATTATTGAGCAATTGTTTGCTATCGTTGGTCAGTCGTCTGTGCTGCTTGAGACTGAGGATCTGCAGCGCTTTGGCGTGGATCGCACGAGTCTTTGGCTAGCAGCACCCTGCGCGGTGGTTTTGCCGAGCACAGTTGAAGAGGTGCAGTCGATTCTGCGCCTTGCCAATCAATGCAATTTGGCCATTGTTCCCTCAGGGGGACGAACGGGCCTCAGTGGTGGTGCGGTGGCAAAAGACGGCGAGCTGGTGGTGGCCCTTGATCGGATGAATCAGCTTATAGAATTTAACCCTATGGATCGCAGCGTTACGGTGGGCGCTGGCATGATCACTGGGCAGCTGCAAGAATTTGCTGAGCAGCAGGGATTATTTTATCCAGTGGATTTTGCCTCATCTGGATCCAGTCAGATCGGCGGCAATATCGCGACCAATGCCGGGGGTATAAAGGTTATCAAGTACGGCATGACCCGCAACTGGGTTGTGGGTCTTAAAGTGGTCAATGGTGCCGGAGATATTCTCGAGCTCAATAAGGGGCTGGCGAAAAATAATACCGGTTATGATCTGCGCCATCTGTTTATTGGCTCTGAGGGCACTCTCGGGCTGATCTGTGAGGCCACTATTCAACTGACACGGCCGCCCCTTGAGTCATCGGTGATGGTACTGGGGGTTGAACATTTTACTGAGATTGTCGAGGTGCTGAACTGCTTTAGTCGCGATCTTGATCTCAGTGCCTTTGAGTTTTTCTCTCAGCAAGCTCTAGATAAGGTCGTGGCGCACGGGGGTCACCGGGTGCCATTTCAGACTCAAGCGGCTTTTTATGCGCTGTTAGAATTTGAGCACAGCAGTCCAGAGGTCGTGGATAAGGCGATGGAACTGTTTCAGCTTTGCGTAGACAGAGGCTGGGTGACAGACGGGGTTATCAGCCAAAGTTTGACTCAGGCGCAAAGCCTGTGGAAGTTGCGCGAGGATATTTCCGAGACTCTGTGGCAGTGGCAGCCCTATAAAAATGATATTTCAGTGCGCACCTCACGCATGGCCGATTTTTTGTTAGAGGTTGAACAGCTAGTTGTTGAGCGCTATCCAGATTTTGAAATTATCTGGTACGGCCATATCGGTGATGGCAATTTACATCTTAATATCCTTAAACCGGAAGTTCTTTCAGTAGATCAGTTTCACAGTAAATGTGTTAATGTCAGCGCTGAGATCGGGCAACTGTTGGCGAAATATGACGGCAGTATTTCCGCTGAACACGGAGTCGGGTTGCTGAAGAAAGATTATCTGCACTATTCCCGGTCGCCAGTTGAAATGGATATGATGCGTAGTATTAAACGAGCTTTTGACCCGCAGGGTATTATGAATCCAGGTAAGTTATTTGACTGTTGATTATGCCTTTATTAAAGGCTTTTTTAAGAGCCCTGTATTAAAAGCCGTGTATTAAGCCCTTTTGTTAAAAGCCTCTAGACTAAAAGAGATATCCCATGACCATCAATGACGACGTTACCGACTCGGAGTTTCTCGACCCCTCGTTAGCTGAGCGGAAAAATCTCGCGTTCCTCGTCTATATATTGCAGGGCTTCGGTTTTGTCACCGGAGGATTGACCTGGATTGCCGCGATGATGGTCAATTACATTAAGTTTGACAGTATCAGAGACACCTGGCTGGAAACCCATTTTCGCTGGCAGCTCAATACCTTCTGGTATGGATTGCTCTGGTGGGTGCTGGGGTTAATATCCTGGGTTCTTCTGTTGGGCTGGCTAGTGTGGGGGATTCTTACGCTATGGGCCATTTACCGTGTGGTCAAAGGTGCGCTGCTGCTCAATGACAACAAGCCAATTATTTTCTGATTGGATCGCCCTGATTACCCGTATTATTTGCCTGCCTTACTTTTTTTAGGAAACTCAATGTCAGATTACAGCCATATTGTCGATGCTGTCCCCGTGTCATTGCCTCTGGGCAAAGTTGTTTGCGTTGGGCGGAATTATGCGGATCATGCCAAAGAGCTGAACAATCCCCTTCCCTCAGAGCCGGTGCTGTTTATTAAACCGAGCACCGCACTTGCGGATATCAACCAGCCGATCGGGATTCCCACGACATGGGGCTGTTGCCACTTTGAAACCGAGATGGCCATCTTGATTGGTGAGACTTTAACTTGCTGCTCTGAACAACAGGCTGCCGATGCTATAGCCGGTGTCGGTATTGCTCTGGATTTAACCCTGCGGGATTTACAGTCTGAATTGAAGCAGAAAAGTCTGCCCTGGGAAAAAGCGAAAGCCTTTGACGGAGCCTGCCCAACCTCCGCTTTTGTGACCCTGCCCATAGCCGAGCTGCAGAATCAGCAAATTCAGTTGCGCCAAAATGGTCATCTAAGGCAGGACGGCAATAGCGCCGCTATGCTTACGCCGGTGCTGCCATTGCTGGTCTATATCAGTCAGTTTTTTACTCTGCAGCCAGGGGACATTGTGCTCACTGGCACTCCCGCCGGTGTTGGCCCTCTGACGCTGGGTGACGAACTGCAGTTAAATCTGTCGACTAAACTTAATCTATCTACCCACATAATTGAAAGACCTTAATATGAATTTGGCCCCAGGAATCTACAAGCACTACAAAGGTAATCTCTACGAAGTTATCGGTGTTGCACGACACAGTGAGACCGAGGAAATTATGGTGGTGTATAAAACGCTCTACGGGGACTTCAGCCTATGGGTTCGTCCGTTGGCGATGTTTACGGAAACCATTGAGCGCGAGGGTAAAAGCGTGGCCCGGTTTGAATTTATTGAGGCCACTGGCTAGCTATGTTGTATATCACTGCTGGGGTGTCGATTGGCGATCATGAGATTGAGTTATCGGCGGTGCGCTCACAGGGTCCTGGCGGACAAAACGTCAATAAAGTCTCCTCGGCAATCCATTTGCGCTTTGATGTGAAACAGTCGTCCCTGCCACAGCTACTTAAGCAGCGGCTGCTTAAGCTCAATGATCAGCGTATCTCTAAAGAGGGCGTGATTGTGATCAAGGCCCAGACTACTCGCAGTCAAGAGAAAAACCGTCAGGAGGCTCTCGATCGACTGGTGCAGTTATTGGTTGAGGTGAGTCATACGCCCAAGGTTCGCCGGCCAACCAAACCGACCAAGGGTTCCCAGCGCCGACGCATGGATAAAAAGACCCAGCACGGCAAACAGAAGTCTCTGCGTTCGAAAGTCTCTCCGGACTGACCTCATCAGTGTAAACTTCGCGCAACTCAGTTAATGGTTGCGCAAATGTCCGAATCGAACATTCATCCCTTTGATAGCCTAAGCCCCGATCTTCTTATCGACGCCGTTGAGAGTGCTGGTTTTGTCAGCGATGGACGGCTGTTGGCACTCAACAGTTATGAAAACCGTGTCTATCAGGTAGGTATCGAAGATAAGACGCCGATGATCGCCAAGTTCTATCGCCCGGAGCGCTGGAATCGTGAGCAGATTCTTGAAGAGCATGAGTTTTGTTTTCAACTGGTGGAGCAAGAACTGCCAGTGGTGCCACCCTGGTGCGCCGCTGACGGAAGTAGTCTGCATGAATATGGAGGCTTTAGTTTCGCCCTATTTCAGCGCAAAGGTGGCCGTGCGCCGGAATTAGACAACCTCGACAATCTATTTATTCTCGGACGACTGATGGGGCGTATACATGGCATCGGCGCTACAGCCCCGTTTAAACATCGGCCCAAGTTGGACAGCAAAGGCTTTGGCTGGAACTCCTACAAGCTGATCAGTGAACAGTTTATTCCCGAGGGGCTGCGTCCGGCCTATGATTCCCTAGCCCTAGATATTCTGAAAAAAGTCGAGGAGATCCTCGCTGATTATGGCGAGATTAATGATATTCGCGTGCACGGTGACTGCCACTCGGGAAATATTCTCTGGCGCGATGACAATCCCCACTTCGTCGATTTTGATGATGCGCGAATGGCGCCGGCGATTCAGGACTTATGGATGCTGCTGTCCGGTGATCGTCAGGAGCAGACTCTGCAAATTGCCGAGCTGGTGGAGGGCTATAGCGAGTTTTATGATTTTGATGTGCGCGAGCTAAAGCTTATCGAAGTGTTACGCACTCTGCGAATTATGCACCACAGTGCCTGGATAGCCCGGCGCTGGAGTGATCCCGCGTTCCCCCGTGCCTTTACCTGGTTTAACACACCGCGTTATTGGAGTGAGCATATTCTGCAACTGCGCGAGCAATTTGCCGCGTTACAGGAACCGCCAATTCAATTGATGCCCTAAGCTGTTGCTCTCCGCGCCAGCTACCAGCTGTAATTGACACCGATGGTTACCTGACTGTCGGTAGACCTTGTCCCAAGAGCTGGCTGGTAGTCATAGATCCACTCTAGCTTGAGTTCGGTAAACAGATTTTTCACCACGGGCACTTTTAACCCAAAGTCGGCATTGATCTCCGAATCGCTCATATCTGTTAGTGCCACCAGAATTCCCTGACGGTGGAAAATCTCCATACTGTTGCTCAGCATGCGTCGATAATCTGCCGCCCAACTCCAGGTCAATCGGCGGTCCGTGGTTTGATCGGTGAGCTCTTCGCTGATCCAGAGTAAACCGGTTTCTGCCGAGAGTGATGTGATTTCGGTATCCCAAAACTGGCGACCAATAGCGCTACCGATGGAGTAGAACTGATCAATAGAGCGATCATCGTTGGCTCCCCAGACCAGAGCATTGCTCCAGAACCACTTGTCTTGGAAAAACCAGTCTACTGCATGGCCAATGTCATATTGTTCCGCGGGTCTGGAACCATCGAGACTGTGGCTTTCAAAGTTGATTTCAGACTTGTGTCGAAAATCACCGTGACGCCACTCGACATCGCCATCGAGATCCCAGTCTTCGCGCTTGATATTGCCGCTGGAATAGCCCCCGGTAAAAGACAGATCGCCGTTATAGGTATTGCTGAACAGTTCTACGGTTGCCTCGGCGGGAGCATTTAGCGCAATGCCATTAATCGTGACAACTGTGCTTTTGTCGATTGCCAGCAGACCAAAGTTATCCGACTGCCAGAGCACCTGATCTTCGGTTTGCTGCTGCTCTTGCCCCTGCAACACATCCCCATTGCTGAGTATGATTTCATCCCCTGAGCTTGCTACGCAAAAGGTAAGTGTAAATAGGCCAAAGAATTGTTTGATGGTCGAGGGGGCATACGACATGAATAGCTCCTTTAATTGTGGCGGGGGTGTCCCAAAGTCCTTTTATGAAGCAGTATTTTACACATTTATACCCTCTGGTCATTAGTTGTGAAAATATCTTTATCTTTCGCCCCGATCATCAGTAGAATGCCGGTCTAAAGATCAGTGATAGCATTGCGAGCTGTGATAGTGAGCTTTAAGCTAGCCTCGATTTAATTAATTTTATTCAAGCGGTAACGGAGAGAAACCTATGAGCGATTTCCCAGCAGAACTGAAATACGCCAGCAGTCACGAGTGGACTAGATTGGAAAGCGATGGCAGCGTTGTTGTCGGCATAACCGATCACGCTCAGGATGCGTTGGGCGATGTGGTCTATATTGAGCTGCCCGAAGTGGGTGCCCATATTGATGCGGGCTCGGAAGTTGCCGTGATTGAGTCAGTTAAAGCGGCCTCCGATATCTACGCTCCGGTTACTGGTGATGTAACAGAAATCAATCCAGGGCTTGAAGATGAGCCAGAGTCGGTTAACAGCTCTCCCTACGGCGATGGCTGGTTGTTCCGCGTTATGCCGACGGATATGTCGAGCATGAGTGATCTGATGGACGCCGAGGCTTATGCTGCTTCAGTAGAAGAGTAACAGCCCTGCTGCTTTTATCTGGCTATAAAAAACCCCGACTATTAATAATAGATCGGGGTTTTTTTATATCTGCGGTTAGAGGCTTTAGTCCCGCAGAGAGATAATCTGCCAGTTCTTTGCTTCTGCAGTTTCTCGCAGGGCTGGGCAGGGATCCACTGCCACCGCATGGTCAACCTCCAGCAACAGCGGCAGATCATTGATCGAGTCGCTGTAAAACCAGCTACCTTCAAGTGTCTCATTCTGCTCTTTAAGCCAGGCATTAAGCCGCACGACCTTGCCCTCTTTATAGGTAGGTGTGCCCTCAACCTTGCCGGTATAGCGGTCATCGACTATCTGCGCATCTGTAGCCAGCAGTTCGGTAATCCCAAGGCTATGACAGATTGGCTCGACAATAAAACGATTGGTTGAGGTGATAATCAGCAGCCGGTCGCCGGCGTCGCGATGCTTTTGCAGCAGTGCTTGAGCTTGGGGCAATTGCATGGGCTGAATCACCTGCTGCATAAAGCGTTGATGCAGTTCAGCAAGCTCCGACAGCGACATTTTAGTCAGCGGTTGCAGGGAAAATTCCAGATAGGCAAAAATATCCAAGCTCCCAGCGACATAATCAGCGTAGAATTGATCGTTGGTTTGTTTGAACTGCTGAGCATCGACCCGATTCTCAGAGACTAAAAACTCGCCCCAGCTGTGGTCGCTGTCACCAGAGATCAGAGTATTGTCGAGGTCGAAAATAGCCAGTGCCATAACATAGAGTCCAATTGGGTTTCAGCCCGAGAGGATAACCATAGCGCTTTGTTGTCTCAAGAGAAAATTGCCGATATCGGCAGACTGTGGAACAATGCCTCCGCGCTACTGCTTGCATAAAAAGGTGTATTTGATTTGGTTGATAAGGATGGTTACCGCTCTAACGTCGCAATTGTAATAGGTGATGGCAAAGGCCGCCTATTCTGGGCGAAACGAGTTGGTCAACAGGCGTGGCAGTTCCCACAGGGCGGCATCGATGCCGGTGAGTCTGTGGAGGATGCCCTCTATCGCGAACTCTATGAAGAGGTTGGCCTCAAATCTAATGAGGTTAAAATCATTCAGCGCTCCAAACGCTGGCTGCGCTATAACATTCCTGAGCAGATGCAGCGCAAGCACTCCAAGCCCCTGTGTATTGGCCAGAAGCAGCGTTGGTTTTATCTGCAGATGACCTGTGATCCGTCTCAGGTTCGCTTTGATACCAGTGGTACACCAGAATTTGATGACTGGCAGTGGGTCAACTACTGGTACCCGATCAATTCAGTGGTTTCGTTTAAGCGCACAATTTATCGCAACGCATTGCAGGAATTTTCCTCGACCAATGCTCGCTTGCAACATTCCCAGTCGTCTAAGGGCCGTTAATTATGTTGGCGTCGCTGCGCGATATAGTGCAAGAAGTCAACAGTGCCCGCAGTCTTGGCGAAGTTCTGACGATTATCGTCAAAGAGGTGCGCTCGGCCATGCAGGCTGGTGTCTGCTCCGTTTATTTATTCGATGAATCGGATAAGCGCTATGTACTGATGGCTACCGAAGGGCTGCGCCAAGAATCCATCGGCAAGGTCCGTTTGGCCATGCGCGAGGGTCTTGTTGGCCTGGTCGCCGCCCGAGAGGAACCACTCAATTTAAAGGACGCCGACAAGCATCCAAACTTTGCCTATTTCGAAGAGACTGGCGAGAGCCCCTACCATTCATTTTTAGGCGTGCCGATTATCCATCACCGCAAGGTGCTCGGCATTTTGGTGCTGCAGCAGGAGACCCAGAGACGTTTCGAAAGTGAGGAAGAGGCCTTTGTGGTCACTGTCTGTGCCCAGCTTTCCGGCGCCATCGCCCATGCAGAGGCCACTGGCGCACTGCGTCAATTGGCATCATCCGGCCCTGGGACCCGTCGCGAAGCAGTGTTTCGCGGCATTCCCAGCTCGCCCGGTGTGGGTATTGGTCGCGCGGTGTTGGTTGCACCCGCAGCAGATTTAAAATCGGTGCCTGAACGCTTTGCTGCGGATATCCCCACAGAGATAGAAGTCTTTCGAACCGCCCTAGAGTCCGCCAAAGACGATATGCGCAACCTCAGCAAGGGCCTCGAGGGCAAGCTGAGCTCAGAAGAGATCGCGCTATTTGATATTTATATTCGCATGCTTGACGACCACTCCTTGGGTGGTGAAGTGATCGCGGCTATCGTTGACGGACAGGCTGCCCAGAGCGCCTGGAGTTCGGTGATCCTTAAGCATGTGCGTACCTTCCGCAAAATGGACGACCCCTATCTTCGGGAGCGTGCCGCAGACGTCAATGATCTTGGCCGTCGAGTGCTGGGTTACCTGCAGCGCAATGAAAAAAATACTCAGCCCCTGCCGCGACGCATTATCTTGGTGGGTGAAGATCTCTCTGCCTCGGCCCTTGCGGATATTCCAATAGAACGCTTGGTGGGCATTGTCTCGGTAAAGGGCTCGAGCAACTCCCATATGGCGATTGTCGGCCGCGCTCTGGGGGTGCCCACGGTGATGGGGGCGGTGGAATTGCCCTGGACAGAAATGGAGGGCCATGAATTAATTATCGATGGCTTTAGCGGCGATGTAATCAGCCGCGCCACGCGTAATATGCGCCGTGCCTATCTGCATCGTCAGCGCCAGGAAAAACTGCTGGCCAAGGATCTCGAAAAACTCCGTGATATTCCCTGTGTCACTCCGGATGGATTCCCAATAGCATTGTGGATCAATACCGGCCTGCGCCAAGATATTGCCCTCGCCTTAAAAAGCAGTGCTGAGGGTGTCGGCCTGTACCGCACTGAAATTCCGTTTTTTATGCGCTCGAGCTTTCCCACGGAAGATGAGCAGACTGAAATTTATCGCGAGCAATTGCAGGCTTTTGCACCCAATCCGGTGACCATGCGAACTCTGGATATCGGCGGTGACAAAGCTCTGTCCTACTTCCCCATCGAAGAGGAAAACCCCTTTCTCGGCTGGCGTGGTATCCGTATTTCCCTTGATCATCCAGAAATATTTCTGGCTCAAATTCGCGCCATGCTCCGCGCCAGTGAGGGGCTTAATAATCTGCGCATCATGCTCCCCATGATCAGCAGTCTGTCAGAGTTGGACAGCGCCCTAGAACTGATTGATAGAGCCTATCGCGAGTTGATGCAGGAAGAGGGCTATCAGTTGGAAAAGCCTGCTATCGGCGCGATGATTGAAGTGCCAGCAGCAGTCTATCAGGTCAAAGAGATCGGTCGCCGGGTGGATTTTCTCTCTGTGGGCACCAACGATTTGACCCAGTATTTACTTGCGGTTGACCGCAATAATCCCCGGGTGGCCGATCTCTATAACTCACTGCATCCTGCGGTGTTGCGCGCCCTAAAGAGCATTATTGAACAGGCTGATGCGGTGCACTGTCAGATCAGTGTCTGTGGTGAGATGGCTGGTGATCCCTTGGCGGTGGTGATGCTGTTGGGTCTGGGTTACGACCATTTATCCATGAGTGCCAACAGCCTATTAAAAGTTAAATCGATGCTCAGCCAGGTATCGAAGGCCGAGGCCCGCAGTTTGGCCAAGCGCGCCCTGCGCATGTCGGATGCGGATTCTGTGGCACTGTTGTTGTCCGATGCTCTCAACCGACCCGAGCTGTCGAAGCTTTATCGCCCCGCGGAGCTGGATGAGAAAGCGGGTTTCTCAAGCAGTCCCAGCAGCCTCAAAAAGTAAATATCTCACTCCCCTGTGCAACACCCTCTATATAAGTCTGCTCGGCAATATGACTGCCAGAGTTCGATAGCACAATTGAGGTAGAGGCTCGGGTGCCGTAATCTTCGGCAACAATAAAAGCGGATGACAGGCGTTTCTCCCAGTCTGCCGGCACCCCGGTGTTGGGCAGCAGATGGTCGGCGTAGGTCTGATTTTTCTCTAGCAGGCCGAGCAGGTCTCTCAGTATCTGTTGATCATTTTGGGGCTTATATTTGTTCTGCCTCTTCAATGTCTCACTGAGCCGTTGCCGAGCATAGTCCACCTTGGGCCAGGGGCTGTCGAGCAGGTGGTTGCTCAGGGCGTAGATTCCAGGCTCAAGGCTGCGTAGCTGATTGTTGAAGTTATTCAGATAGAGTAGTTGTTCGCCATCGTAAATCAGCAGATTGAAACCTCCATAGAGGTCTAGCTCCGGTAGCATGGACTCGGCCCAATTCTGGGCTGAGGCCTCGGAGCAGAGGAAATCTGTTACCAGATTTCCGCGGGATTTAGGTCGCGCCTCGTGGAACCCGGGCTTGGAGAACTCTCTAAAATTGGTTACCGCGGCGAAGCGACTGTTGCGCGAGAGGCCCATCCACGTGCCGCCCTCCTGCTCGTCGCGGCCGGCAAGCACAGGCTTATCCTGCCACCAATGCATAGGTAGAGTAGGGCGCTGATAGAATTCATCGCGGTTTGAGCAAACGGCGAGAGGCGTATCCGGGTGAGAGTTAAAAGCGATTGCAAGTAGGCACATGCCCTGCAGTGTAACTTCTCACCTAACCTATTATATATTTTATTTTAAAGGGTTTATTTTAAGCCTATATACGTTGACCGCGTGGCAGCTGCATTGATAAAAAGATATCATCGGTGCAGAACTAGACCTTGAGACACTCAATGCTAAATTATCCACAGATAGACCCGGTGGCACTGTCACTGGGACCCTTTGAATTGGCCGGCACGGTTATCGGGCCGCTGCAGGTGCACTGGTATGGTGTGATGTACCTGTTGGCATTCACCTGCGCCTGGTTGTTGGCAACGCGCAACAGTCAGCGACCCTGGTCGCCGATTGTTAAAACTCAGGTTGAAGATCTGATTGTCTTTGGCGCCTGGGGCGTTATTCTCGGCGGACGCTTTGGCTATATGCTGTTTTACAGCGCCGATAAATGGCTTGCCGATCCCGGCATGATTTTTCGTATCTGGGAGGGCGGCATGTCTTTCCACGGTGGTCTCTTAGGCGTTGCTCTGGCGCTGCTGTTATATGCTCGCAAGCATAAAGTAGCCTTTCTCAGTCTTGCTGACTTTGTGGTGCCACTGGTGCCAGCGGGACTGTTTTTTGGCCGTCTGGGGAATTTTATCGGTCAGGAACTCTGGGGGCGCAGCACCGATGTCTCATGGGGCATGCTCTTCCCAGCCGATCCCGAACAGTTGGCTCGTCATCCATCGCAGCTCTATGAAGCCTTGCTTGAGGGCGCGGTGCTGTTTGTAATTATCAATTGGTACGCTCGAAAGCCGCGTCTGTTTGGCGAGATCTCAGGTCTATTTTTAATTCTCTACGGTGCCTTTCGCTTTGCCGTTGAATTTGTCCGTCAGCCGGACCCTCAGTTTGCCCTTGATTCCAGTGCGGCTGAATTGCTCGGCTGGATGACTCGTGGTCAGACGCTCTGTATTCCGATGATTGTTTTCGGGCTCTGGTTAATGCGCAAATCCCTGCGCGGACTTGTCAGCCGCAAGGCATAAGGGTTTGTTATGAAGCAATATTTAGATTTAATTAAGCAGATTCGCGATCACGGGGTGAAAAAAGAAGATCGTACCGGCACCGGCACTCAGAGTATCTTCGGCCATCAAATGCGCTTCGATCTGAGTCAGGGCTTTCCCCTGGTGACGACCAAAAAAGTCCATCTTAAATCGATACTTCACGAGCTACTGTGGTTTATTCGCGGCGACACCAATATTCGCTATCTCGTTGAAAATGGCGTCGGTATCTGGAATGACTGGCCCTATCAGAGCTGGCTCCGAGAGACTGACCAAGAGGCGGCCTATCCCATGTATTCGCCAGAGTGGAAGGCGAAGATGAAGGAGTTTATTCAGCGTATTAAAGATGACCATGAGTTTGCTCAGCAGTACGGTGATCTGGGTCCCGTCTATGGCCATCAGTGGCGTAACTTTGAAGGGGTGGATCAGCTCGCCCAGGTGGTTGAAGAGATTAAATCCAACCCCGATTCCCGGCGACTTATAGTCTCTGCATGGAACCCGAAAGATATTCCAGTGATGGTAAAGTCTGGCCTGCCCCCTTGCCACAGCCTGTTCCAATTCTATGTCACCGAAGGGCGTCTATCCTGTCAGCTCTATCAGCGCAGTGCCGATGTGTTTCTCGGGGTACCCTTTAATATTGCATCCTATGCCATCTTGACTCTAATGATCGCTCAGGTCTGCGGCCTCAAGCCGGGGGACTTTGTGCACACCTTTGGTGATGCCCACCTCTATAGCAATCATATGGGTCAGGTTGAAGAGCTGCTCTCTCGAGACACCTATCCACTGCCGACACTGTCGATTAATCCCGCTGTCGACAACCTGTTTGATTTTGTTTTTGACGACTTTGAATTGCTCAACTATCAGAGTCATGGCCCTATTTCTGCACCGGTGGCGGTCTAACCGCGCCTAAGGTTTTGTTATGAAAGTATCTTTAATCGTGGCTGTCAGCCGCAACGGTGTAATTGGTCTCAATAACCAACTACCCTGGCATTTGCCGGAAGACCTCAAATACTTTAAGTCGGTGACTATGGGCAAGCCGCTGATTATGGGGCGCAAGACATTTGACTCCATTGGACGTCCCCTTCCCGGGCGTACCAATATAGTGATTACCCGGGACACCCAGTGGCATGCCGACGGGGTTCAGGTGGCTCAGACACTGCTCCAGGCCATGACTCTGGCGCGTTTGGCCTGTGCTGATGCCCAGGCGGAAGAGATTATGGTGATTGGCGGCGAGCAAATTTATCGGCTCACGCTGCCAGTTGCGGACCGACTTTATCTCACTGAAGTGCAGGCCGAAATCGAGGGCGATGCGTTCTTCCCCGACTATAATGGGGAGCAATGGCATCAGGTGAGTGAGCAATTACCAGAGAAAACCGATACTCATCCATACAGATATCTGGTGCTTGAAAAAAAAGCCTGACTAGTTGTTACATTAGGTAACAAAAATAATCTATCTCAAGTTCACCGGAGCCAATTTGTGGCAGTACGTTGATTCTTGAAGAACAGACTGTTAAAAAGACGCACCAATAAAAATTGTCAGCTACTGGACCTGCATTAAATCCAGTGCCTGGGAATATAAAGATCACCAATCCGATAGACCCAAGTTGAGGGAACTATGAAAAAGCAACCACTAAAAGCACTGGCCCTAGTTGCCGTACTTGCCGGTGGCTTAACTGCAGTTGCAGTTCAGGCTACTGAGGTAAGTGAAGTGCTAAAAGCCGGATCCGTTAAGGTTCAGGCCGCCAAAACCGCACAGACAAAAGTTGATCGCATCGCCGATCAGACAGACGGTCTCTTGCAAGAGTTCAAACAGGTTAACAAGCAGATCGAAAGCCTGCGTGTTTATAACTCACAGCTAGAGCGTCAGATCGAAAGCCAGAAGCAAATGATGGCTGAGCTCGTTGAGTCAATTGAAAATGCTACCGTTATTGAGCGAGGAATCTCGCCGCTGATGGAGAACATGCTCAAGGCCCTACGTACTTTCGTTGAGTTAGATGTTCCCTTTAAGACTGAACAGCGTGCTCAAGCAGTCGAAGATCTTTTCGACAACCTCGACAGCGCCAAGTTCTCTTCAGCAGAGAAATTCCGCCAGATCCTCGAAATCTATGACATCGAATCTGAGTACAGTCTCTCTCTAGAAACCTACCGCGATCTCGTCGATATCAACGCTGATGGCTCTGAGGTTGAAGTGGATATGCTGCGAGTCGGTCGTGTTGCCCTGATGTATCAAACAAAAGATAAATCACAGACAGGCGCTTGGAACAAAGCGACTGGCTCTTGGGAAACTCTGGGTTCTGACTACCGTCGCCCTGTAGACCAAGGCATTCGCATCGCTAAGAAATTATCGCCGCAGGATGTCATGGAAATGCCGATCAACGCTCCGGAGACTGCACAATGAAACTGAAATTTATAAAAGTTTGTGCCGCTTTCATCGCTGCTGCCGCAGTAAGCATGCCAGCGCTGGCACAGGAAGCTAAATCGCTTGACGAGCTGCTGAACATGATTCAAAGCTCGGCAATTTCTGAAACTCAAGACTATCGCAATCGTGAAGCTGCTTTTAAAAGCGACCAGCGCAAGCAGGACGCAGAGCTCACTAAAGCGAAGAATACTAAGACTGCTGAAGAGCGTCGCTCTGATCGTCTGGAACAGACTATCCGTGACAACGATCTCAAGCTTATCGCCCTGCGCGAACAGCGTGACAAGCGTCTCGGTTCTCTGAAAGAGCTATTTGGACATCTGACAGGAGCCGCCGGTGATATCCGTGCCAACCTGACTCAGTCTGTTGTTAGTGCTCAGATTCCTGGTCGTACTGAGTTCCTCGATGAGTTGATTGAGAAGATGAGCAGCGACACTCGCCTGCCTTCTATCATGGACATCGAGAAGCTGTGGTTCGAGCAGCAGCGTGAAATGAACGAAAGTGGTCGTGTGGTTAAGTTCAATCGCACCGTACTGCGCGCTGATGGTTCACAGGAAGAAATGGAAGTTGTCCGTGTTGGTACTTACAACCTGATGGCTAATGGCATGTACCTCGAGTACAGCCCAGAGAGCGGTCTGGTATCCGAGTTGGCTCGTCAGCCTTCTTCGCACCAGGGCAGCGCTGCAGATCTTCAAGAAGCGGTTAGCGGTTTCACTAAAGTGGGTCTGGATCCTACAGGACCACTGGGTGGTGGCTTACTCCGTGCACTGATCAATACGCCGACTCTGGTTGAGCGCTGGCACTTCGGTGGTATCGTAGGTTACGTTATTACTGGTGTATTCTGTGTTGCCATTCTGTTGGCTATCTGGCGCTTCATCTTCTTGCAAGGTGTTTCCTCTAAGGTATCTGCACAGCTTCGCTCTCCTGGCACAGCTGATCTGTCCAACCCACTGGGCCGCGTTCTCGCGGTGGCTGATGCCAACCCAGGTTTGGATGCTGAGTCTCTAGAGCTAAAACTTCACGAAGCAGTACTTAAAGAACGTCCAGCTATTGAGTCTGGTCTGAGCTTGCTCAAGATCATCGCCATGGTTGCACCGTTGCTCGGTCTACTGGGTACGGTTACCGGTATGATTATTACCTTCCAGATGATTACTCTGTTTGGTGCTGGCGATCCAAAGGCAATGGCCGGCGGTATCTCTCAGGCATTGATTACAACAGTACTGGGTCTGGTAGTAGCCATTCCAACGGTATTGATGCACACATTGGTCAATGGCAAAGCACAGCGTGTTCTGCATATACTTGAAGAGCAGAGTGCGGGAATTGTTGCTGGTTCAGTAGAGGGTCGCTGAAATGTTCTTTGTTGATACTATGGCAGAAGTGGGAAAGTTCATGGATTCAGGCGGCATGGTTCTCTGGGCCATCGTCGTCCTGCTGTTCGTGATGTGGACTCTCCTGTTCGAGCGCATGTGGTATCTCAAATCCAGCGTCAGTCAAGATGTCCAATATGCACTTGATTCTTGGGAAGAGCGCTCTGAGCGTAAATCCAAACGCGCACGTCAGATCAGAGAGCAGTTAATCTCTGAAGTGAGCGTCAAGATTGATGAGCACATTATGATGATCAAAACTCTGGTTGCCCTGGCCCCGCTATTTGGCTTGCTGGGCACGGTAACTGGAATGATCGTAGTATTTGACGTAATGGCATTTACTGGTGGCGGTGACGCCAAGGCGATGGCAGGTGGTGTTTCTCAGGCGACTGTACCGACAATGTCGGGCATGGTTGCCGCTCTCTCTGGTGTATTCGGCATGACTTATGTTGAACGTGCAGCAGAGCGTGAGAAACATTTACTGGAAGATCATCTAACCATGGATCACTAACCGGAGCCTGTCGACGACAAGGTTCCCGTGAGAGAAAACTATGCGCAATAGACAAACAGGATCACAGCCACAGGGCGAGGCAATTGACCTTACCCCAATGCTGGATGTGGTTTTTATTATGCTGATCTTTTTCATTGTGACAGCATCGTTTATCAAGCTCCCCGGAGTCGAGGTCAACAAAGTTGACGCCGACACCGCAGAAAGCTACAAAAAAGTTGGCATTCTGGTTGCGATAAGCGGTACCAATGAAATTTGGATTGATAAAAAGCGTGTTGAAACAACTGCTTTAAAAATCAATCTGCAGAGACTGTATAACGAGAACCCAAAGGGCGGCATGGTTATCCAAGCCGACAATGAATCGAATATTGAAGTAGTCGCCAAGGTGGCTGATGTCGCAACTGACATTGGTATCCGTCCGGTGGCAATTTCGGTAGAACAAGACTGAGTTGATAAGTATGGCCTTTATCAGAATTGGTATTTCTGCTGCACTTGGTGTTCTGGTTACCTTCGCGTTGATCATTTTGATGTATAAATTGATCGATTCGGGCAACAAAGATTTGGATGAAAAAGAGTCGATTAAAATCGCCGACTTCCTCCATGTCGACAGACAGTTGACCGAAAATGCGAAACAGACCCAAGTTGAAAAGCCCGAAGATCCGGAGACTCCTCCACCGGATATTCCAGAAGACAATATAGAGTTTGAGGTTCCCGACAATGCGATCAGCATGGCAGCTCCGGCAACCAACGCCAATCTTAAAATTGGCGGCGCTGGCGGATTTGCACGTGACTCTGACTATATTCCTGTCTATGTACCCCAGCCACAGTATCCACGTCGTGCGCAAACTCGCGGCAAAGAAGGTTACGCCGTGATCGAAGTGATTATTACCACTACTGGTGGTACTCGCGATCCGATCATGGTCGAAGAATTCCCAGAGGGTTGGGGCTTTGGTCGCGCTGCACTGAAAGCTGCCGCGAAGCTCAAGTACAACCCCCGGGTTGTCGACGGCGTAGGCCAAGAAGTTTCTGGTGTGCTGTATAAATTTACTTTCCAGATGGCAAAATAAGGAGTCAATGATGTCTAGAAGCTCAAAATTTCTAGCTGTGTTCGGCGTTGCTTTTTTATTGCCGGTGTTCGTGGCAGTGGTTGCGCCAGGCGTGAGCCTTTCCAACGCGGCAATCGCTGCTGAGGAAAAGGCAGAGCCAAAGTACAAAAATGTTAAGACACGTAAACGCCAGTCTGTAGGCGCCAAGTGTTCCAAGGCTCTGGAGAAAGTACAGCCTGAATTAGAGCTGGAGAACTGGGCCGGTTCGCTTGAAATGCTGAAAGGCATTGAGGCCAATGTAAAGACCTGTGCCAGTGACTATGAGCAGGTTCAGGTGTGGAAGTTTTCCGCCTATGTTTACTACTCCTTAGATGACTACAACAGCGCTATCCGCTCTTATAAGCAAGTCGTCGATGGCGCTGGTACGCCGCCTGAGTTGCGCTTGGACACGCGCTACACTCTAGCTCAGCTATTCACCGTGCAGGAAGACTACAAGAACGCCGCACTGCAGCTTGAAGCTTGGATGGCAGAGTCGTTGATTGTCGGTGCTGATGCCAAGATGCTGCTCGCTCAGATCTACTATCAGCTCGAGCGCAAAAACGATTCACTGCGTTTTGTAAACGAAGCGATTGCCGATGTTGAAGCCAAAGCGATCTTGCCGAAAGAAGGCTGGTGGGGTCTGCAGCGTGTGCTCTATTATGAAAAGAATGATTACAAAAAAGTAATCAGTATTCTCGAGAAGTTGGTTAAGCACTACCCAAAATGGACCTACTGGCGTCAACTGGGTGGCATGTACGGCGAGCGCGAGCGTGAGATGGATCGATTGGTAGCGACAGAAGTCGTCTACTTAAATGGCCAGCTAGATAAAGAGAGTCAAGTTCTGAGCATGGCTTATATGTATCTCGGTGCTGAGGTTCCCTATCGTGCCGCAGTGATTATCGAGAAAGGCATGAAGGACGGAATTATTGAACGTTCCGCGAAGAATCTGGAAATCTTGGGTACAGCTTGGTACCAAGCCAAAGATCTTAACAATGCTGTAAAGGCACTGGAGAATGCCTCGAAGAAGTCTGATACCGGAAATCTTCAGGCGCGCCTGGCAGGTATTTATCTTGATTTGGGACGTGATGCTGCAGCCTATAAAGCAGCTGCTCGTGCGGACAAGAAAGGTGATGTGAAGAAGCCTGACTCCAACTTTTTGGTAATGGGCAATGCTCTGATCAACCTGAATTGCTATAAGGATGCGGTAGGCGCCTTTAAGAAGTCTTTGAAAGTTGCCAAAGACAAGAAGGGCAAGCGCTATCCAAGACAGTGGATAAAGTATGCAGAAGCTGAGGGCACTCGTTTACAGAAGTTGCGCGATGTAGGTGCTACTGTTCCCGGATGTGCTAAAAACGGCTAGTTAGCCAGCACTGCTAAAGACTCAATAAAAAACCCCGGTACTGAAAAGTCCCGGGGTTTTTTATTGGCCGGGCCTTTCAAAGCCCCAGCCTAATCGCGTCAATCTCTTAGAGCTGAGAGAGGTCTCTCACAGCACCCTTATCGGCACTGGTCGCCAGCTTGGCGTAGGCTTTGAGAGAGGCGGTAACCTTGCGTGGACGATCTTCTACAGGCTTCCATCCGAGCTTATCCTGCTCAGCTCTGCGCTCCGCCAACTCGGCATCGGAAACTAACACATCGATACTGCGATTGGGGATATCAATACGAATCGTATCCCCCTGACGTACCAGACCAATATTGCCACCAGCACCGGCCTCCGGAGAAACATGTCCGATAGAAAGACCCGAGGTACCGCCGGAAAAGCGGCCATCAGTAATCAGAGCGCAAGCGGCACCGAGGTTTTTCGATTTAATATAAGTGGTTGGGTAGAGCATCTCTTGCATACCGGGTCCGCCACGGGGACCCTCGTAGCGAACGATAACTACATCGCCAGCCTTCACTTCATCATTGAGAATCTTCTCCACTGCCTCATCTTGGCTCTCGGTAATAAATGCCGGGCCTTCGAATACATGGATAGACTCATCCACTCCAGAGGTCTTAACTACACAGCCATCCGGTGAAAGATTGCCGGTCAGTACTGCAAGACCACCGTCGAGGCTAAAGGCATGATCTATATCGCGGATACAGCCATTTGCACGATCCGCATCTAGGCTTGGCCAGCGAGTGCTCTGGCTAAAGGCAGTCTGGGTTGGAATCCCAGCGGGGCCAGCCTTATAAAACGTTTTGACTTCCTCACTGACATGGCCGCTCATAATATCCCACTTGTCCAAGGCTTCTTGCAGAGTCGCCGAGTGCACCGTGGGCAGATCACTATGGATCAATCCAGCGCGATTGAGTTCGGCGATGATACCCATAATGCCGCCGGCACGATGGACATCTTCCACATGATATTCCGGTGTGCTGGGAGCCACTTTACAGAGTTGGGGTACCAGACGTGAGAGACGGTCGATATCGCCCAGATCAAAATCCACAAAACCCTCTTGAGCTGCGGCCATAAGATGGAGGATGGTATTGGTTGAGCCGCCCATGCAAATATCCAGAGTCATGGCGTTTTCAAAGGCTTTGAAGTTGGCAATTGAACGGGGCAGCACCGAGTAATCATCGTTGTCATAATGGGCGCGGGCCAGCTTAACAATGGTGCGGCCTGCTTCTTCAAACAGCTCTTTGCGATCAGCGTGAGTCGCCAGCACTGTGCCGTTACCCGGTAGGGAGAGACCCAGCGCTTCGGTGAGACAGTTCATGGAATTAGCGGTAAACATACCGGAGCAAGACCCGCAGGTAGGGCATGCTGAACGCTCATACTCAGCGACTTTCTCATCACTGGCATCGTCATCAACCGCAATAACCATGGCATCCACAAGGTCGAGTTTGTGGTCAGCAAGCTTGGTCTTGCCTGCTTCCATAGGACCACCGGAGACAAATACCACTGGAATATTAAGCCGCATAGCAGCCATTAACATCCCCGGAGTAATCTTGTCACAGTTAGAAATACACACCAGCGCATCGGCGCAGTGAGCATTGACCATATATTCAACCGAGTCGGCAATCACATCTCGCGAGGGCAGAGAGTAGAGCATGCCATCGTGACCCATGGCGATTCCGTCATCCACAGCAATGGTGTGAAACTCACGGGCAATACCGCCGGCTTTGGAGATTTCCGCTGCAACCAGATCACCCATATCTTTAAGGTGTACATGACCGGGTACAAATTGGGTGTAGGAGTTGGCGATGGCAATCATCGGCTTATTAAAGTCATCATCCTTCATGCCCGTTGCGCGCCAAAGGGCTCGAGCGCCCGCCATGTTGCGGCCCTGAGTGGTGGTATGTGATCTATACTTTGGCATCTTATATCTCGTCTACGGGTAAAGGTCGCAAGAATAGCAGAAACCCCGCCCAGTCAAAACCGGCCGGAGTGCCCTATATGCTTAAAGTTTCTTGCTGAAGATTCGCGATTGGCGCTGATAATTATAAAGTGACTGTTTTTCCGCCGGCAATTCACTAACTGCGGCCTCGGCAAAACCCTGTTCTCTAAACCAGTGTGCAGTCTGTGTGGTTAGCACAAACAGAGTTTTAAGCTGATTTTCTATGGCGTCTTGCTCGATGGATTTAAGCAATCGCGAGGCAATGCCCTGATTGTGAAATTCCGGGTGTGTGGCGACACAGGCGAGCTCGCCGGCAGCACTATCTGCTATCGGGTAGAGCGCCGCGCAGCCGAGCAGAGTACCCTCTGGATGCACCACCAGCATAAAGCGTGAAATTTCCGTCTCCAACAACTCCCGCGAGCGCTTTACCAGAATACCCTGTTGCTCCAACGGTGAAATCAGATCGAGAATACCCCCTACATCATCGATGGTGGCAGCTCGAATAACTTCCGAGTGATCCTGCATAATCAAGGTGCCGCTTCCCTCTCGGGTAAACAGCTCGCTGAGTAGAGAGCCGTCTTCACTGCAGCCGACCAGATGCACGCGATCGACATTGTTGCGACAGGCTTGATAGGCCGCAGAGAGCAGAGAATAGGTGGCAGAGTCTTGGCCATCAGCATGTTTTAGAGTTGCCTTGAGATCACTCACCTGTGGCAGTGATAGATTGCGCTGAAGATTGTTGTCGGCATCGATAATACCCGCAGCCTCGGTCACCAGGATAAGCTTCTCAGCCCTGAGGGCAATGGCAGTTTGCGTAGCCACATCCTGATAGCTGAGATTAAATGCCTCCCCGGTGGGAGAAAAGCCAATCGATGACATCAGCACCAGAGCACCTGCTTCAAGTTGCTGCTGAATAGCAGTACGATCAATGCGGCGAATTTCCCCGGCACGCTGAAAATCCACACCTTCACGAATACCTACAGGTTTCGCTGTAATAAAGTTGCCGCCGATGACTCGCACACGGGCACCGTGCATGGGCGAGTTGGGCAGTCCCATAGACAGCGCCGACTCGATCTGGAAGCGCGTAGAACCCACCGCTTCTTTGACACATTGCATGGCACTGGCATCAGTGATGCGCACCTGTTCGCGGAAATCGCTCCGCAATCCAGCCAACTGCAGACGTTGATCGATTTGTGGCCGCGCGCCGTGAACCAAGACAATATTGACCCCGAGACTTTGCATCAGCGCAATATCGTGAACAATACTGTCAAAGTTGGCATCCAAAACCGCCTCACCACTCATCGCGATAACAAAGGTTTTACCCCTGTGCGCATGAATATATGGCGAGGTCTCACGGAAAAATTGTACGTACTTTTGAGTAGTCATCGGGCGATTATAAGCAACAGCGGCCAATAAGTTGAGATAAAAAATTAATAGTTGGTTGCACGCGATCAAGTGGCAGGAATTCATTCGGCTGATGAGCCACATCAATATCCCCAGGACCCAGCACCACCACATCCATTCCCAATTGTTGGAGATAGGGTGCCTCGGTGGCAAAGGCCACGGATTCCGCGGCGTGGCCGGTGAGTTTTTCACAGAGCGCGACAATTTCCGACTGGTCGCCGCTGGTGAAAGGTGGAACGATCAGCTTCTCCAGAGACCAGCCCATATTATCGGCCTCAGCGGTGACAGCAATCTGACGTTCTAAATCTCTCTGCAACTGATTGAGGTCCATACCCGGCAAGGGACGAATTTCAAAGGCCAGAAAACAGTGCCCGCAAATACGGTTGGCATTGTCGCCACCCTGAATACAGCCGAGATTTAAAGTGGGGTGGTCAATCAAAAAGCCCGCATGTTTCTGCTCTTTCATACGATCTCTCAGTGCCATAAGTTGGCCGAGAATACGCTGCATGGACTCCATCGCATTGTTGCCCAACTCCGGATTGCTCGAGTGGCCGGATCTGCCAGTCACGGTCAGCTTCTCAATCATAATGCCCTTGTGCATTTTCACCGGGCGCATATTGGTTGGCTCGCCGATCACTGCGCTGCGTGCAATGGGTGCCCCCGCCTCCACTAGCGCTTTGGCTCCGCCCATTGATGATTCCTCATCGGCGGTGGCGAGAATAATCAGTGGCTGTTTTAAGTCTTTAACTGACAGAGCCTTAAACGCCTCGATAGCCAGAGGGAAAAAACCTTTCATATCGCAGCTGCCGAGACCGTACCAGCGATTATCCCGCTCACTTAACTCAAAGGGACTGCTATCCCAGAGTGATTCGTCACAGGGCACGGTATCGGTGTGGCCCGCCAGCACCAAACCGCCGGGACCACTGCCATAGGTGGCGATGAGATTGGCTTTGTTATTGCCCAAATCCATAATCTCAGTGGTGAAGCCCAACTCATCTAGAGTATTCGCCAGCAGATCAATGACCTCGCGATTACCTTGGTCGATCGCCGGATTGATACTGCTAATCGAATTGCTGCGAATAATCCGCGAGAGTAAATCCCTGAGTTCCATAGTGAGCTTCTTTTCTGTTCGTTTGCACTGAGTTTAGCGGATTGATTAATTTGCGCTACCTCTATCCAAATTAGCGACTAAAATTGATGAATGGCAGGGACAGAATAGCTATGGATACAAAAGGGCTATCGAATACCAACAGGAGTTGATTATGAATAAGACATCGGTGCGCAGCAGCCCTGTTCGCGGCTTAGATCTCGGAACAACGTTAAAAGATCTGATCAGTGATGGATTGCTCGCCCAGTCAGATGCTGCCGAGATTGCCAGCACTCAGCGCAATCCTAGTGAAGCCCTATTGCACCCTCTAGAAATTATTGCCGCCAAGCAGCTTGTGGAGGGGCCAAATCGGCAACCTCTGAACTTGGAAATACTCAGCGAGTGGCTGGCTAAAAAAGCCTGTCTGCCCTTGGCCCATATAGACCCCTTAAAAATTAATGTTCCCGCCGTCACTGGGATCATGTCCTTTGCCTATGCACAGCGCTACGGCATTCTTTGTCTGAAAGTCAGTCGTGACGAGCTAGTGATAGCCACCATGCAACCCTTCGACCGCAGTTGGGTGGAAAGTCTTGAGCAGACTTCTCGGCGGGCTATTCAAACTGTGGTGGCCAATCCCGCTGAAATCAAAAAATACACTCTCGAATTTTATTCTTTGGCGAAATCTGTTTTCGGTGCCGGTTCCTCGGCCAGTGCCGGCACTGGCATCGCCAACTTTGAGCAGCTGCTTGAAGTGGGCAAGCTTAAAGACGCCGATGCTCAGGATCAGCATATAGTTAATATTGTCGACTGGCTGCTGCAGTATGCCTTTGAGCAGCGCGCCAGTGACATTCATCTGGAACCGAGACGCGGCAAGGGCAAGGTGCGCTTTCGCATCGATGGTGTGCTGCATCTGGTCTACGAATTGCCAGACAACGTGATGACCGCGATGATCAGCCGCCTAAAAATTCTTGGGCGCATGAATGTCGCGGAAAAACGCCGACCTCAGGATGGGCGTATCAAGACCAAAGCCCCCAATGCCCGAGAAGTGGAGCTACGTCTCTCCACCATGCCCACCGCTTTTGGTGAAAAGCTAGTGATGCGGATCTTTGATCCGGATGTGCTGTTGCGCAGTTTCACCCAGCTTGGCCTAGTGGCCGAGGACCATGCTCACTGGCAGTCGATGATCAAGCGCGCCCATGGTATTGTTTTGGTCACCGGCCCCACCGGCTCCGGTAAAACCACCAGCCTCTATTCCAGCTTAAAACAGCTGGCAACGGATTCGGTAAATGTCAGCACTGTGGAAGACCCCATTGAAATGGTGGTCGATAGCTTTAACCAAAGTCAGATTCAGCCAGCCATCGATTTTGATTTTGCCGCCGGTATTCGCACCTTAATGCGTCAGGATCCAGATATTATTATGGTCGGTGAAATCCGTGATCAGGCCACCGCCGAGATGGCTGTTCAGGCAGCGCTCACCGGACATCTGGTGCTCTCCACTCTGCATACCAATGACGCCCCCACTGCCATCAGTCGCCTCCTCGATCTCAAGCTCCCCGCTCACCTCATTAAAGCCACACTCAATGGTGTGATGGCCCAGCGCTTGGTGCGCAGCCTCTGTCCAGACTGTCGCCGAGAAGTGGCCTGTGACACCGATGCTTGGCAAGAGTTAGTTGGCTCTGCTGCGATGCCGCCACCGCATAATGTCTATCAACCCGCCGGCTGTCTCGAGTGCCGCAACACCGGATATCTAGGCCGCGAAGGTATCTACGAAATAATGCCGTTGACGAATGCCCTGCTCACCTATATAAGTAGTGAGGCTGATATCCAAGAAATTCGCCAGGAGGCAATTTCTCAGGGCATGAAAACATTGCGCATAGCCGGGGCCGAAAAAGTCGCCGCCGGCATCACATCCATGGAAGAGGTATTGCGGGTAACCCCTGAGCTTGGCCGCTAACCAACCGAGATACCCCTATGCCTAAGACTTTCCCGAAGCTGATCAGCAATAGCTATCAGTGTCGCCTTGAAGGTTTTCAGGCCGCCCACCGAGACAGCGACTGGCTCTCCCAGCGACTGACGGACTTTCCTGAATACCCTCTATTTGCAGAGCATTTGCGATTGCTCTGGGGCACCAGTGATTTTGTTGGTGAGCAGTGCGAAACCTACCCTCAACTATTTCAGCAGCTAGTCGATAGTGGCGATCTGCAGCGCAGCTATTCCCGGGAAGACTTTCAACAGGCTATCGATCGGCAACTGTCGGCAATCTGTGATGAGGGGAGTGCTAATGAAAAAGCACTGAAAGAAAAAGCGCTGAAAGAAAAGGCACTTACTGAAGACCAGCTCGCTAAACAGTTGCGGCTATTTCGTCGCCGAGAAATGCTGCGTATTATCTGGCGGGATTTTAGCCGACAGGCATCGATGCCCGAGACCACCAGAGAATTAACCTGGATGGCGGAGGCAGCAATTACCGCCTCTCTAGATCTATTGCATAGAATTACCTGTGAAGAGTTGGGAGCGCCATTTGGCGATCCTGAACAGGATCTTCAGGAACAGCAAAAAATGCTGGTCTTAGCGATGGGCAAAATGGGCGCCGAAGAGCTCAATCTTTCATCGGATATCGATTTAATTTTCGCCTATCCCGAGAAGGGTGAGACACGCCGAACCGCCACATCGCCCCGTGGCAAAACCGTCTCCAACCAAGA
>Ga0208971_1000006_pt1 | contig 132398 bp, 119 predicted proteins | sample AOAMet1_18_M0_10_2_FD_188229 | JGI IMG/M metagenome (GOLD analysis project Ga0208971, IMG submission 188229) | Ammonia-oxidizing marine microbial communities from Monterey Bay, California, USA - CAN11_18_M0_10 (SPAdes) | ecosystem: Environmental > Aquatic > Marine > Intertidal zone | place...
TGATATGGAGAGTGTTCGCTTATCTTTTTCGGATGATGCATTAAAAGCAATTGCTAAAAAAGCATTAAAAAGGAAAACTGGTGCGAGAGGTTTACGATCAATTATGGAGGGAATCCTGCTTGATAGCATGTACGACCTACCAAGTTATGAATTTGTTGAAGAAGTTGTTATAAATGCTGAAGTAGTTAATGGTGAAGCAAAACCTTTATTAATATATTCAGAGAAAAGCCAAAGTAAAGAAAAAGCATCCTAAATTTACTTTATTCATAATTTCCACTTGAAACACATGGATTAGCATCCCACCTAATACTCTCATACGTACATACATATGAAAGTTGAGAAAGTTTATGACTAAAGAGATTATATTACCTGTGTTACCACTGAGGGATATTGTGGTTTTTCCTTACATGGTGGTCCCCCTATTTGTAGGTAGAAGTAAGTCAATAAAAGCCCTTGAAGATGTAATGTCTAATAACAAGAAGATAATGCTTCTCACACAAAAGAATCCTGATTGCGATGACCCTGAATACTCAGATGTATTTCATAAAGGCATAATAGCCAAGATATTGCAGCTTTTAAAACTCCCTGACGGCACTGTTAGGGTCTTGGTAGAGGGTGAGTGCAGAGCTGAGGTCAAGGAATTCACCGAGAGCAAGGCATATATGGAAGCAAATGTATCCACTTCTCACTCAACAATTGAGCCTGAGGACGATATAGTTACCATAACTGGCGAAGCCAGGACGCTGTTTGAGACTTTCGGAAAGTTAAATAAGAAAATCTCAGAAGATATTATAAACTCTGTTGTTGAAACTAAGGACCCATCAAAGTTAACTGATTTAATTTCGGTGCATCTAAATGCAGATATTGTTCAGAAGCAGGGTCTCCTTGACACCACATCAGTCACTTCACGCCTTGAAAACATAATCAAGCTTTTAAGCGATGAACTAGCCCTTTTGGAGGTTGAAAAGAAAATCAGAGGTCGCGTAAAGCGTCAGATGGAAAAAACACAGAAGGATTATTATCTAAACGAACAAATGAAGGCCATCCAGAACGAATTGGGAGGTGCCGAAGGTAATGATGAGTTCTCAGAACTTCAGGAACGGGTTTCAAGTGTGAAATTGAGTAAAGAAGCTAAAGAAAAAGTTGATGTAGAAATTAAAAAATTACGTCAGATGAGTCCTATGTCAGCTGAAGCAAACGTCTCACGAAACTATCTGGACTGGATGTTGTCAGTGCCTTGGAATAAAAAGAAAAGGTTGCAGAGAGACTTAAAAAAAGCTCGAGCCATACTGGATGAAGACCACTACGGGCTAGAAAAAATCAAGGAAAGAATTGTCGAGCACCTTGCAGTGCAAACCAGAACTAAAAGAGTTAAGGGGCCAATTATTTGTCTCGTGGGGCCTCCAGGTGTAGGTAAAACTTCGCTAGGAAAGTCTGTTGCAAGAGCAACTGGAAGGGAATTTGTGCGTGTCTCGTTAGGGGGTGTGAGTGATGAGTCTGAAATTCGAGGTCATAGAAGAACTTATATAGGTTCTATGCCGGGTCGTATAATTCAATCGATGAAAAAAGCAAAGTATAACAACCCTTTATTCTTATTTGATGAGATTGATAAATTAGGTTCTGATCACCGCGGTGATCCATCATCTGCTTTGCTGGAAGTATTAGACCCTGAGCAGAACAATACTTTCAACGATCATTATCTTGACGTTGATTTTGACCTTTCAGATGTAATGTTCTTGACAACTGCAAACTCTCTTAACATGCAGCAGCCTTTACTTGACAGAATGGAGATTATTCGGATCCCTGGCTATACTGAGTCAGAAAAAATTGAGATAGCCAAACTTCATTTAATCCCTGCTCAAATTAAAGAGCATGGTTTAAAAGAGAATGAATTTTTCATTGAGGATGAAGCGCTAAAAGATATAGTTAGGTACTACACCCGTGAAGCGGGTGTCCGTGGGCTAAAAAAAGAATTGGCCACTCTTGCACGGAAGTCACTAACTAATATCATATCAAAAAAATCTTCTAAAATTATAGTCACTGCAGAAAATATACATGACTTCCTCGGGGTAAGAAAATATAGATTTGGCGAAATTGAGGCTAAAAATCAAATAGGTGTTGTAACTGGTCTAGCTTGGACACCAGTAGGTGGTGAGACCCTCACAATTGAAGCGGTAGCTATGTCCGGTAAGGGTAAAATGTCAGTAACAGGGAACCTTAAAGAAGTAATGAAAGAGTCTATATCCGCAGCTAACAGTTACGTTCAATCTAAAGCCCCAGATTTAGGAATAAGTCCGATTCAATTTAGGAGTAGAGATATACACATTCATGTTCCTGAGGGGGCAACACCCAAGGATGGTCCGAGTGCTGGCGTAGGCATGGTTACAGCTATTGTTTCCGTATTAACTTCAACACCAGTTAAAAGGGAAGTTGCTATGACTGGCGAAATAACGTTGCGGGGTAGAGTCTTACCCATTGGCGGCTTAAAAGAAAAACTATTAGCTGCATTACGGTCTGGAATCGAGACTGTTCTTATCCCTAAAGATAATGAAAAAGATCTGGCAGATATTCCCAGTAACGTCAAAAATGCTCTAAATATTATACCTGTTTGTAATATTGACGAGGTATTGATTAATGCGCTTGTTAAAATGCCTGAAAAGATAGAATGGTCAATGAGCGATGAGGCGGCACTCTCAAGTGTATTATCTTCACAAAACAACTCACTAACAGGTGAAGCCTCAACTCATTAAAGTATTTTACTAGAAATAGGTTATTATTTGGAGACAAGTGTTGACCTTTGATGTTTTTCTGCGCATTAAGCGACAATTAATTGGGGCGGTTAGCTCAGCTGGTAGAGCATCTCGTTTACACCGAGAGGGTCAGCGGTTCGAACCCGTTACCGCCCACCAATTAAATATTCATTTAGTTCAAATATAAGCTTATTTCTGATTGACGTACGTCTTTTATATGGTACACCCCGCAAACATCTTAGCGGGTGTAGCTCAGTTGGTTAGAGCGCCGGCCTGTCACGCCGGAGGCCGCGGGTTCGAGTCCCGTCACTCGCGCCATTATTCGTAATGGAAGAATAAAACTCATAAAATAAGTATTAATAGGCACTTTAAGTATTCCCATATAGTGGCTCTATAATAGGCTATTTTTTTTGTTAAAGCGCTTATTTTTATTTTTATAAAAATTCCAAGCAGTTTGTATAATATTTTCTAAATCTGAATATTTTGTTTTAAAGCCTAAAACCTTTTCAGCTTTACTTGTATCGGCATATAGTTTGGATAAATCACCTGCTCTTCTTTTGCATATTTTATATTTAACACTATATCCTGTTACTTTTTCAATCATATTTATTATTTGTAAAACACTGTAAGCAGTTCCTGTACCGATGTTAACATCAGCTGAAACTAGGCCATTTTCCTGAGCTTGCATGGAGTGTATATGGGCTTCTGCTATGTCATTAACATGAATATAATCTCTCATACAGGTTCCATCAATAGTATCATAATCATCACCGAAGATTTTCATAAATTTTCCATTTGCTGCAGCTTCTAGAGCATTTGGGATTAAGTGAGTTTCAGGTTCATGTTCTTCACCAATATCACCTTCAGGATCTGCGCCTGCAGCATTGAAATACCTAAGAATAATATAATCGAGACCATAGGCCGTGTGAAAACTTTCAATCATATGTTCTATTGCTAATTTCGTTTTACCATAAACACTGGAAGGATTTTGTGTAACTGTCTCCATAATTGGAACATCATCAATTTCCCCGTAAGTAGCACAAGTAGATGAAAATATTATTTTTCTCGCATTTGTATTTTTCATTGCATTTAGTAAATTTAAGGTACCGAGTACATTATTAGTATAAAACTCCGAGGGAAAACTTTCTCCGTAACTAACTTCAATAGAGCTCGCCAAGTGGATAACTGTCTCTACTGATTTATATTTTTCAAAAGCTTTTAATATTGCTTTACTATCTCTTAAATCCACTAATTCACTAGGCCCCCATTTTATAGAATGCTCGTGACCGGCACTAAAGTCGTCAAAAACTATGGGAATTCCCCCTTTAGAAGAAATTGTTTTGCAGACATGTGAGCCAATATAACCTGCTCCTCCGACTACGATTATAGGCTTCCCTTTTAAGTTTTTCAGTTTCATGAATATCCTTAGATCACACTAAAAGCTTTTGGGTGGAGTGATAATAATTTTTGTCTCCAGGTCTTTAGGTTTTTCTTTAAAACACAAGCAACAATGCAACCCCCAAATCCTCCCCCTGTTAATCTTGCGCCCACAGCACCTAAATGAATAGCGTCGTTTACTAAATTATCTATATTAGTCAGACTCATCTTAAAGTCATCTCGCATTGAAGCGTGGCTTTCTGTCATTAAAAGGCCCAATTTAGGGATATTATCGTCTTTTATTGCTTTAATGGCCTTTAATGCTCTTTGATGCTCTGAGACACAATGAAGTGCTCGTTGATACAAGTCAGTTGAAGTATTTTTTAATAAAATAAATTCATTATCGGACATATTGCATATGTCATTGTGACCTATAATTTCCTTTATTATATCACATTCTTCTTTACGTTTTTTATAATTACCGTCTGTATTTAATCTATATTCCCCTGAGTGTATAATTGCTATGTGGTAGGATTTTGGTAATGATATTACTTCAAAAGATAAGTTCTTGGTGTCTAAAGCTATAGCTTTCCCTGGGTCTGTACATGATATAGCCATCTGATCCATTATTCCACACGGCATTCCGATGAATTCATTTTCAACACGTTTAGCCAAAATTGCGATACTTATATTATCAACGGTTTTTTTTGATAAACTTGCTGCTAGTTTTAATATTCCAACAATTAATGCTGAGGATGATGAAAGTCCTGCTCCTATCGGTAAAGTACTTGTTATAGCAATATCTGCCCCACCATTTAGAAAGCCAGCTTTATTTGCATAAACTATACTCCCTAATGCATAATCTGACCATTTAGAAGTAGCGATATTATTAATACTTAATTCAATAACTTCATCAAATTGGTCTGAAAAAATTCTTATACTATTATCACTTCTAGGTGTTAAGCTAATAAAAATACCTTTTTCTAACGCTACCGGTAAAACTATACCCCCGTTATAGTCGATATGTTCTCCGATTAAATTAACTCTACCTGGAGTAAAGGATGTAACTTTTGGCATGGAGTTATAGGTCTTTTTAAATGCTAAGGTAGATGACATTATAATTTACTTAAAACCTTGGAGGACATTTCGGGCATAACATCAACCGTAAATGTACCAGATGATTGCTCTACTGCAGCGAAATATTTAATTTTATCTTTTGCCCTCATTATCGGATAAAATTGGGCGGTAAAATGCCAGTTATCATTTTCATTTAGAGGTGCTGAGTGAAGGGATAACATATAGGGCATTGGTTCATCAAATAGCATATCGTATTTTCGTGTTATTTCTCCAAGTAAATAAGCAAAACCTTCTTTTTCTTTTTCTGTAAAATCCCATAACCCAGCTTTTTTAACATTTGGGGCTAGCCATACTTCATATGGAAAACGTGAAAAAGAGGGACAGAATGCTTCAATTCCATTCATTTCTGTCACTCCAAATTCTGATTTATTGTTGTTTATGTAATGAGATAAATCATAACCTTCATTGAATGACTTTAGAGCATCGCTTTGAACTCTGGGAATAAACGGAAAAGCATATATCTGGCCATGCGGATGACTCAATGTTGTGCCAACCGCATCACCTCTATTTTCAAAGGGTAAGATAAACTTATACCCCTCATTAAAAAGTTTTTCATAGCGATCAATCCAAGCTTCAATAAGCAATCGTCTTTTCGATTGACCTATTGTGTATAAGTTACCCGTGGATTCTGTTCCATATACTACGACATCGCAATGTCCATTTGCTCTACTAGTATTTATCCCAGATGAATGAGATGGTTCGGGTGCATCCGAGTGAAGGCTAGAAAACTTATTATCAAATATTGCGACTTCGAAATTTTCGAAAGGAATCTCAGTAGGTTTTTTACCTTTAATGGATGGATTTAATGGATCACTTGAAGCAGACGGCTTAAATACACGGTTTTGGCGGTTTGGTGAATATATATTATGCTCGCGCCTGAGGGGGTGCCAACGTAATTCGCCAGCTTTAGCTTGTTTAAAGTTTTCCTCTTTTAAAGGGTTTTCGTTATGCTGCTTATAGCCATATAAGCTAAGGTTACGACCATCGAGCTTTTTGTAATTGCGTTTGTAGACTTTCTTTCCATTAATACGGTTAGAAAGGATGTTTTGACCATGCTTCATTGGTTGTAAGCCTTCAAACTTTATATTTTAATGATTATTTAAATAACTCTTGAGTAGGAGGCTCAAGTTTACTTAGTTTAAATCGGTAAAGTCAGATGTGCCCCTTTCAATCATCTTTTCTACTAATGATATTAAATTGATTGCATCTAATTCATTGTTATAGTTTCTGCCATTTATGTAAAATGATGGTACGCCAGATACTCCTGCATTTTGCGCTCTTTTGCCATTATTCATTATGTGATCAAACTTTTCTTTGGTTTGCATGCAAACATTTATATCATTATCATCTTTAAGGCCTGACATTTTTCCAATTTTTTTATAAAATGAAAGAGCTTCCCCTTTACTTGCCATTTCAAACATTTCTTTTTGATTTAGCATTTGGAACTCTATGAGATCAAAATATTTTTCAGATGGAGCGCATTCAGCCATCATGAAGCCAAGCATTGCTAATTGAGCAGGTTGCGTAGGTAATTCGCGGAAAATAAATCGAACCTTTCCCGTTTGTACAAGAATTTTATTAAATGCTGGCCATTCGTTACTAAACCAATCCGAACAATGAGGACAAGTTACTGATGCCCAAACAATAAAGGTAATAGGAGCTTTATTTGAACCTAGAACATGATCATCTGGTGCTTCATTCAAGGCGAATACGTCACTTGTTGAAATGCTTGGTGAATTAATACCATGGTTATGTGTATCGCGATTATCTCTAGCTTCAGAAGCGTTAACTATGAATATTAATGGTAATAAAAGTGCTAAAAAAAACTTAACCATCTGATATTACTCCTCTTCCAAGTTTTTCTAAAGCTAATTTTAATTCATCGTTTTTTATATTTTCAAGACCCTTTACAAGATTATGTTCTTCGTTAGGTGTCAGGCCCCGTTTTGATATAGTTGATAATTTATCTACTTTTATTAATTTTGTTTGTAATACTCGTATTTTGTGAATGTATTCATTACCAAAATGAGCATTTAGTCTCTCAATTATGGTTCGATTTGCAGATGTTATCAAAGTTGCTGCGGCCCCTGGTGCTGAAATAACCAGCGTTCTTCTGTTATGAGTCCCCGTAAATTTGACAGGTTTTGAAATTTTTGCCCACCTTTCGCCGACAATTTCAGGCCAATACCTTGTAAGTGTCGATGCAGAGGACCCCCCTTTACCAAATTTTTTTGAAAATGGTTTTATTACCTTGCTTACTGAGACCGCAGCTGTGGGTGCAGGTCTATACTGAGCCTTGCCTCTTTTTTGATTAAGCCAATCATTAATACTTTGTTTTTCTTTGTATGAATTATTCACATATCTTATTTGGCCTATTGCGCTGGTAACGTAAAGTGTTCAGTTTGTTAATAGTATGAAAAAAAATAAAAAAGTTCTCCAAATGCAAAGTAAATTGCTTGCTTGGTATGACCTGAATGGACGCACATTACCTTGGCGTTTAAGACCTGAAGATAAACTTGCTGGTAAAGTAGCAGACCCATATTCAGTGTGGCTTTCTGAAATTATGTTGCAGCAAACAACAATTGCCCATGCAACTCCATATTGGGAAAGATTTATTTCTGAATTCCCAACTGTGAGTGATTTAGCTGACTCAAAGAGAGAAAGAATAATGACGATGTGGTCCGGTCTTGGTTATTATGCTAGAGCAAGGAACTTACATAAATGCGCACAATTAATTAGAGATCAGTATAGTGGTTTTTTTCCAAAAAATGAATCTGAATTATTAAAATTACCAGGAATTGGGCCATATGCTGCCGCAGCAATAGCTGCTATTTGCTTTGATGAGCCTACGAATATAGTTGATGGCAATGTTGAGAGGGTAATCAGCCGAATTTTCAAAATTGAAGATCCATTACCTAAATACCGCAATATTTATAGAATTAAAGCAGGCGACTTAGCTCCTATTGATAGACCGGGCGATTATGGTCAAGCTTTAATGGATTTAGGCTCAACCATTTGCACCCCCAAGTCTCCTAAATGTACTGAATGCCCTTGGGAAGCTTTCTGTGCAGCTAAGAAAGAAGGTGCGCAAGTAATATACCCGATTAAAGTTAAAAAAAATAAGATCATGACGCGGTATGGTGCTGTTTTTATTTTAATTAACAATGGCGCAGTATTTATAAAGCAGCGACCTGATAATGGGCTGTTAGGTGGTATGATGGGTTTTCCGAGTACTCCATGGGATGAAAATAAAATCCAATCAATAAAATCAGCCCCTGTGAATAAAAATTGGGAAAAATGTCCTGAGTTAGTATTTCATACTTTTAGTCATTTTAAGTTAGAGCTTGAAGTTTACAGAGCTCAAGGAGCACTAGATGATAATCAAGGGATTTGGGCAGATATAGAGAATATAGGTAGTTATGCCTTGCCAACAGTAATGTTAAAAGCTTTTAAAATATCAATGAAATAAACGTTCTAAAATTTTATATAGCCTAGTTTTGATTAATTAATATACCAGCACGAATTTCTGTTCTTATTTTATCAATTGGAGTTAACCCTTCACCTGTTTTATAATGCCAAAATGTCCAACCATTACAACTAGGAGCGCCTTGTACATGGGCTCCTACTTTATGAATGGACCCCTTGAATTCTGATGTAGCAAGGCTACCATCAGGTCTGATGCGTGCAGATATTTTACCATTTGGAGAAAACAACTTTGTTCCAGACTTAAGTAAGTTTCTTTCGATAAGTGTACCAAAAGGAACTTTGGGTTCTGAGCGTTTTGACTTTGTAAAATCAACATCATTAAGAGAACCCTCATTAATTTTATCAATTCTTCTTTTTGCATGAATTATATATTCTTCTTCCATCTCAAACCCTATAAATTTTCTACCAAGTTTCTTGGCTACTGCTCCAGTAGTCCCAGTCCCAAAAAACGGATCAACTATGATATCTCCTGGATTTGAAGTGGATAATATTATTCTATGAAGCAAACTTTCTGGTTTTTGTGTTGGGTGCGCTTTCTTTCCATCAGATTTTTTCAGCCGCTCTAACCCTGTACAAATTGGAAGTGTCCAATCAGACCTCATTTGGACTCCATCATTCATCATTTTCATAGCATCATAATGAAATGTTGGCTTAGCATCTTCTGTTTTTGTGGCCCAGATTAAGGTTTCATGTGCATTAGTAAAACGAGTGCCTCTGAAATTTGGCATGGGATTCGTTTTACGCCATATGATATCATTTTGAATCCAAAACTGCTGGTCTTGTAAAATTGCACCGACCCGAAATATATTATGGTAACTTCCAATTACCCAAATTGCACCGTTTGGTTTAAGTATCCTACGAGCAGCTTTTAACCAATCATGAGTAAATAGATCATAAGCATCCATGGTATCGAAATGATCCCAATCTTCTGTTACTCCCAAAACTTTTGAGTTATCGGGACGAGACAAGTCACCTCCTAACTGAAGGTTATATGGTGGATCAGCAAATACCAAGTCAACACTGCATTCTGGCAGACTATTCATATTTGAAATACAATTTCCTTGAATGATCTTATTTAATGGCAGTTTACTCACATCAATTCCTTTATAAAAATATATATAGGGAATCATTGCGCCTGATTTGGATAACAAGAGGTTAACTAGTTTGATAAAATTTAAATTTTTTTGGAATTTATTTTTTTGTAGTCTAAAATTAGAAAAATTTAATAGAAAAGGTATAATAACCTATACGAGCGGAGATAATTACTCTGGAGAATTCAAAGATAATAAAAAAAACCAAGAAAGGAGTTATTAATTAGTAGTTTTGATTAATAATAGGCAATCATTTATTGTTAGAATCTTTTCTTATCTGAAGCTTTTCTAGGCTGAGTTTATCTTTAAGGGTCATGATATAAGCAGCGGCAGCTAATATGAGTATTCCTGAGGCTTCATATATAATATTAACGGCATCAATTTCTTTGCTTTGTAAAATAATCATTCTAGTTAATGCCGTCATGGCTATGATTATAGGCAGGGTTACGGGTAGCCTACTACTTGCATAAAACGATCCTACCATACCAAGAACTTCAGCGTAGATAAAGAGTAAGAACAGATCACTTAGATTGACAACTTGGGATTGGATAAGCCTGAAAATCTCTATTCCAGTGGCATATAATGTTGCAACTGCTATTATCATTAAAATAGATCTTTCCGAGACCCATATAAATTTTTGCCAATTATTAATAACTATTCCTTTTGATAATATTTTAATACTCTACATACATTATAAAAAAAAACAATTATAATAAAAAATCATAAATTTTAAGGAATATAATTTTCATTTTAAACTTATATTTTAGTAGACTATAATTAGGAAAATATAATGGCAAGAATAGCAATTGATATGGATCACGTTATAGCTGATGCACATAACGGTTTACTCGATTGGTTGGAGAGATCTTATTCCATCAAGCCATCTATGATGCCTGGACAAAGATTTAGAGACGTTTTGAGCGCCGACCAATATACTGCTCTTTCAGCAAGACTGGAAACATCTGAGTTTTTTTTTAATTTAAAGCCTTTAGAATCTTCAATTGAAACGCTTGAATTATTACAGAGGAATCATGAAGTTTTTATAACCACAGCAGCAATGTTCGTGCCCAATTCTTTTGGAGCGAAATATGAATGGATTAAAAAATACTTACCTTTCTTCGAGCCTAAAAGAATAGTCTTTTGCGGTGATAAAAGTATAATTTCTGCTGATTACCTTATAGATGACCATGTACATAATTTTGAAAATTTTGAGGGAAGGGGCTTGTTATTTTCTGCTTTGCATAATGAGCTTGATAGCTGGCCTGATAGACTGTCAGATTGGAATGATATAAGCAGCTTTAATTTTTAATTTTTGTTTGTATATTTAAAACCTTTAGACCTCTTAGCATTACATTTGGACTATATTTATGTTCCTCATCAGAGTTAGTGAGTTCAATTGTTTCAAACATATTAATCATATGTTCGAGACAAATACTAATTTCTCTGCGTGCCAGCATATTGCCAACACAAGTATGGATGCCTCGGCCAAATGCATAGTGTGTCTTGGAGTTTTGGCGATTAATATCCATTTCATTTGGTTGATTGAATTTTTCTGAGTCTCTGCTTCCAGCTGCAAAGCGAAGCATTATTTTGTCGCCATTTTTGATATTTTTTCCTGAAATAGTTACATCGCGAGTTGCTATTCGCCAGCTTCCGGCCACTGGGCTTGCTAATCTTAATATTTCTTCAACCGTATTTTTCAACAGAGAGTTGTCTTGTCTCAACAATTTCATCTGACTTGGATTTTCTATCAATAGCTTGATACCCTCTGCCATAGCGCTGGTTGAAGTTTCATTTCCAGCAACCATAATTTGTTGTATAACTGAAACAATTTCTGCATTTGAGAGCGGCTTATCACCATCTGAGCTTGCTGCCACTAAATCGCCAAGTAAATCATCATACTTATGGTTTCGGCGTAAAGTAATTTGATGTTGCATGGTTTTTTGAAAGTCTACAACTGCATAAGCACATGCTTCTTCACGTTTTTCATCAATCATACCGCTTAGGCGGTCAGTAAAAGCATCAGACCAAGACCTTATTTTATTAATATCATTTTGACACAAGCCTAATTGACCCCCTATTACATTTACAGGCATTGGGATTGCATATTCCGAAATAAAGTCCCAAGAGGTTTCAGATTTTAAATTGTCTAAAATATTTCTGGATATTTTACGTATTTCTGACTCTATATTGTTGATTCGTGGACCACTAAAAGCCATTCCAACAAGTCTTCTGAAGCGGCTGTGATCAGGTGGGTCTGACATAAGAAGTACAGGTACTTGCGGAAGGCCTTCCTCAAGTATTTTCCGTACTTTAGGTTTTTCGGAATGAAGCCCCGCTAGTAACACTGAAATATCATTAGAAAATAAATCTGGTTGGCTACATATTTCAGTTATTATGTCTGCGCTTGTGACCAACCAAGATTCAGAATTTTTTAAGTATATAATTGGTTCATTTAAATGTAATTTTTCATATAATGTAAAAGGATCAGTGTTAAATTTAGGATCATAGATATCTAAACCTGATAAACTGTCAGTCACTGATTTTGATTTAGTTCTATTATTACTCATAAAGTGAATAAGAAATTTATATATTTATTGCCCACGAGTTAATTCCTCATACGCAGCAATAGCCTTACCTCCATAAACAGTAGAGGGACCACCCCCCATCTCTATGGCAACATTAATCGACTCAATAACTTCCTCCCTAGATGCATGGGCTTTAATTGCATTTTGCATATGGTAAGCTATACAATCTTCACAGCGAATGCATATTGATATTGCTATTGCCATGAGTTCTTTGTTCTTTTTTGATAGAGCTCCATCTTTAGTAACAGTAAATGCTAAACCCCCGAACATCTTCATGGTTTCTGGCGAACTAGATGCGAGAGCCCCTGTTGTTTTTTTTAAATTTTGTAATTTTTCGGTCCAGTTTATACTCATAATTTATAACTCTCTGTTTAATTTATTGTTTAATTTAAATACTTTTTATTATTATAAATACTGACATTAAGTTTAGTCCTTAAACCTAATTTACTTGCCTGCCATCATCAAACCAATAGGGCTTTCTTAATTCTCTCTTTAAAATTTTCCCACTAGTACCTCTGGGAAGAGTAGATAAAAAATCTATGCTTTTCGGACATTTATAGCTTGCAATGATTTTTTTACATTCGGAGATGATTTCAGCTTCGTTTTGCGTTATACCCAATTTCAAAACTACGCACGCCTTAACAGACTCTCCCCATTTTTTATCCGGTACGCCTATGACAGCCACCTCATCTATAATAGGGTTTTCCTTTAATGCTCTTTCAACTTCGGCAGAATATATATTTTCCCCGCCGCTTAATATCATGTCTTTAACCCGATCAAGTAAATATAAATAACCATCTTGATCTAAGTACCCAACATCCCCAGTTTTGAGCCAATTATCATGAAGTAAACATTTTTTAGTTTCTTGAGTATTTTTCCAATAACCATTCATATTTCCAGTGCTTTGAACAACTACCTCACCAGCTTCACCGATTTTTTTTTCTTCGCCTCTCTGGTCAATTATTTTTAATTTCACTCCATTCAACGCTTTTCCCACGGAATTCATTCGTGGATTAGTCGGTATTGTATGGTCCTCTGGCGCTAAAGCCGTACAGCTGCCGCCAGTTTCGGTCATTCCATATTTTTGTATAAATTTACATCCAAATTTCTTCATTGCCGCAGCCATTAAATCTACAGGTATTGGAGATGATCCATAAGATATATATTTGAGGGATGCTAACTCAGTATTACTCAAAGATTTTTCTTCAAGCATAATTCGCAATGCTGTAGGTACAATAAATTGCTTAGTAATTCCATATTTTTTTATAATTTTTATTTGATTTAAGGGATCAAATCGTGACGTGATCACCCCTGTGGCACCCGCATAAAGTGTTGAAAGTCCATAATTTGTTCCTCCCATATGAAAACAGGGCATAGAAATTAAACTTACATCTCTATCATGCCACTTACTCCATTCGGGACTCGATATCTGTGACTCACGCTCTCGGGTAAGTAGTAGTGACTGGTTTGATAGTCTGACTCCTTTTGGGTAACCTGTAGTACCAGATGTATAAAGTTGTATGACATCATCTTTCAAGCCGCATTCAATATTTGGATCAGATAATTTATTTTTCTCTCTCCAGTCATTAAAGTCATCTATATTTATTACAGTTATATTTTTTGCTGTTTTTAAAAGAACTTTATTTACTATTTTTTCAAACTCACTGGTAACAAATATTATTTTAGCTTCCGTATCTTCGAGGATATATAAAATTTCATTAACTGATAGTCGCCAATTTATAGGACACATAACTGCTGCAGCTTTTGAGGCAGCTAGAATTAACTCAAAATAATGAGATGAGTTAGTGCCTAGATAGCAAATTCTATTATTTTTTTTTACACCAGCTGCGATAAGCCCATTAGCTGTTTGTGAAGTCATTTTATCTAATGTGCTATAATTTATAGGTTTATCATTAAATATAAGGGCTATATTTTCAGCCCTATGAATTGCTTGAAGACGAATTATGTCTCCAATTGATTTTGCTTGTTTAAGTATTGTCACACTCAGCGTTTAAAATTGAACGCGCTTTGTGTAACCACCATCTATAATGACATTGGTACCTGTTGTATAATTTGAAGCAGGGCTCGAAATAAATACAACTGTTTTAGCGACGTCATCCGGAGTCCCAAAGCGGCCAAGAACCATTTGCGCTTTAGTCATATCATAAAAATCTGGTTTTGCTTCCTTTACCTTAGACCAGTTTCCTCCAGGAAAAACTATTGGCCCAGGTGATATCATATTTACTCTTATACCCTTGGGTCCTAAAGACTGGGATACTTGCTTTCCATACGTTATTAATGCCGCTTTTAACGCATTAAATGCTTGAGGTCTTATGAAGGTCTCAATAGCTGCAGTTGAAGCCATGAAAATTACAGAGCCATCTTGTGATTTTTCAAGATAAGGTTCCAAAGTATCTATTGATGTTACAGCAGCTTTTATGTCGAGATTAAAAGTCATATCCCAATCCCCTGATCCACCAGCACCTGAAGAGCTAATATTATGAACGAATATATCGCATCCCCCTAATTCATCTGCTGCCTTGGCTAGCCAAGTAGAATAACTCTCCATGTCTTTAACTTCGAAGGCTTCCGCGAAAACTTTCCCACCATATTTTTCAAGACTTTCTTTTGCTTCTTGTACGCCCTCTGGATTTCTGGAAAAAAAAGCAATATCTGCTCCTTCAGCCGCGTAAAGTTCCAGCGCGGCTCTGCCCAAGCCTCTGCTTCCTCCTGTGAGAATTACTTTTTTTCCTTTTAAGCCTAGTTCCATGGTATATTCCTGTTAAATTACTTTATTATTTCATTACATCACCATTTTTTAATAAAACACCTATTCTTTTTGGTGGGAGTAATATATTCAAGAATATAGCAAGTATAACTTATGAGTAAAAACAAACTAAGTCCTAAACCTGAGAATTCTTATCAGGATATTATTTCTAGAGATGTTACAGGTGTACCAAAATTTCTTGAACCAGCAGCAAGTGTAGCTTTGGGAGTTGAAGGAATAGACGCAGATAGATACTGGTCACAAGAGTTCTACGATTTGGAAAATGAATATTTATGGTCTAAAGTTTGGCAAATGGCATGTCAAATTGAGGACATTCCCAATGAGGGTGATTGCTTCCATTATGAAATTGCTGAAAAATCATTTATAATAGTGAATACTGCTAATGGAGTTAAAGCTTATCATAATGCTTGTCTTCACAGAGGTAGAAAATTAATTACAAGTCATTGTCGAAAAATAGAATTTGAGTGTCCATTTCATGCAATTACTTGGTCTTTAGATGGTAAAGTAGTGAGAAATCCTATTGCTTGGGATATGCCACAATGGAATGAAGAAAATTCAAAGTTACCCGCTGTTAAAGTTGCAATTTGGTGTGGGTTTATTTTCATTAATATGGATGATAATGCACCTGATTTCAATGTTATAGCAAACCCAATGATAAAGGATCTCGAGCCATTTGAATGGGATAATAGATATAGAGAGTTTTGGTTTGAAAAACATGTTAAAGCGAATTGGAAGACTTTGGCTGAGCCATTTATGGAAAGCCACCACTCACAAACCACTCACCCTCAATTAGTTCCAGCAATTGGAGATATAAATTCACAATATGATTTTCCTAACGCTTACATCTCACGACAAATTTCAGCAGGTGCTACTGCTTCACCGGCAATGGAACCACAACCTAGCGAACAAGAGAAATTAGCGTTGATGAAAAAAAGAGGTGACCGCCGTATAGACGGGGTAGATTTAGAAGGTCTTCCTGATGAAGTTAGAGCTCGTACATTTTTGGGAAAACATGCTCGCGATACATTAAATGCTACTACTGGAAAAGATTATTCTGAAGCAAAAGACTCAGAATTACTTGATTATATTTTGTATGGAATTTTCCCTCATATGACATTTTGGGCTGGATATGGCTCCAAACTTGTCTACCGCTGGCGACCTGAACCAGGAAACCCTGAGGGTTCAATAATGGATATTATAATGATGTCACCAATCCCTTTAGGAGAAAAAAAGCCAGAGCCTGCAAGAAAAGTTGTATTAGGGTACAATGATAAGGTGTCTTCTTGTGAACAAGGTTCATCATCCTTGAAACTAGTATTTGATCAAGATTTTGGAAATATTCCTCATATTCAAACAGGCATGAAATCATTGAAATCAGGAAAAATCAACTTTAGTCAATACACTGAATCACGCATCAGGTATATGCATCAGTTTATTGATCGTTTCATAGAAACTGGTCGTGCTAAAGAGGCTATTCCAAATGCTAAATTAGAGTTTTAAAGTTTAATAAGTTGCTTACCTTTATTTTGCCCTGAAAAAAGTCTCAAAAAAGTTGAGGGAATATTTTTGAAACCATTTTGTATATCTTCTCTATATATAAATTTCCCATTATCTAACCATCCTTTTATATCTTCGACTGCCTGCGGAAACTCCGATGCATAATCTGGGGACAATATACCTTGCATATTTGCCCTTCTTAGAATCAAATTGAAATAATTTGTTGGACCCGGCGGATGAGGGAATGTTTCATACCTAGATATAGCTCCGCAAAGAACAACTCTTGCCCCTATTGCTAAATTTTTTAAATCTAGAGCTGAATCTAAAAATTCTCCTCCAACATTATCAAAAATAATATTCGCACCATCAGGACAATTTCTCGATATTGATTCAGTAAGGTTTCCAGTTTTATAGTTAATTGCAGCATCGATATTAGCACTGTTTATCAGCCAATCACATTTTTCTTCCGTTCCCGCTGTGCCAACTACATAACAGCCTTTGATTTTAGCGATTTGTCCTACCATTGTACCTACAGCTCCAGCCGCTCCAGATATTAATACTGTATTTCCATCTTGAGGTTTTCCTGCTTTTAGGAAACCAAAATATGCTGTCATTCCTGATGAGCCTAATGGTCCAAGGTGAGCCAGCAAAAATTTGTCATTATCAACCACCTGAACCTGATTTGACTTAAGTGTAGCAAAATCTTGCCAGCCCAAATAAGCTTTTACTTTTGACCCAATTTTTATTTTGGGGTCTTTGCTTTCTATTACTTCACCAATTCCTCTTCCCCGCATTACTTGCCCTTGCTTGGTTGGCGCCGCATAATCTAGTTGATTTTCCATCTGTCCCTTAAGAGAGGGAGTAAACTCAAGATGTTCAACTTTTATCCTGAGCTCATCTTTTTTGAGGTTAACTAACTTTTTGTCAAAGCGTTTAAAGTCTGTTATTTTTACGCCTCTTCCAGCAGGATTACCATTTATCAGCCACTGACGATTTATTTCAGTCATATCAAGTATCCTTTTAATTAGCATCAACCACATCTTGATAATCTATTATACTGACTTTTTGAAGGGGGCGACTTATTGCTAAATAGTGCTAAAACTTTATCATGGACAACTTACAGAATAACTTAATCTTTGACGATAATGGCTTAATAGGGTCGCAATGTAGTAAATGTGAGGAATGCTTTTTTCCTAAAGCAAAATCATGTTCTAACTGCTCTTCAATTATGATGGAAGATAAGAATTTTGGAACTGTAGGAAGTTTATGGTCATGGACAATGCAAAATCTTCCACCTAAAGCCCCATATTTCTTGCATGAAAATAAAGAAAACTTTAAAATCTATGGCGTGGGGTTCATTGAAATGCCATGCGGAGTTAAAATAAAATCTAGACTTCGGGTAAATGATCTAAAATTTGAAATTGGTCAATTAATGGAATTAAAAACTTCAACTCTCAAGAAACCTAATGGAGAAACTCTTCCTACTTTTGAATTTGGGGTGAAAAAAGGATAAATGGAACGCGTAGCAATTATAGGAATTGGTCTGCACCCATTTGGTCGCACGCCCGGCATGTCAGGCCTCGATCAAGGGGTATTTGCAGCAAGAAAAGCACTCAACGATGCCGATCTTAAGTGGAGTGATATTGGAATTGCCTTTGGTGGCTCACGCTCTTCTGGACATGCTATGGCAGCAACAAACCAGCTTGGGTTAACTGGTCTTCCATTCATTAATTTATACACAGGGTGTGCAACAGGGGGTAGTTCATTATTTGCTGCTGCTAATGCTATAAAGTCCGGTGCAGCAAAGTATGCTATGGCACTCGGTTTTGATAAACATGAACGTGGAGCTTTTTCACCGAGTGCCAAAAATAATGGTGTACCTTCATGGGTTTCTGAAACAGGGTTAATGGTAACAACACAATTTTTTGCACTCAAATTACAGCGATATATGCATGATTATAATATTTCAGATGATACCTTGGTGAAGGTTGCGGAAAAAGCTTTTCAAAATGGTTCACTCAATCCCAATGCATGGCGCAAAAAAATTGTGCCTTATAAAGAAATTGCTGAATCAAAAATGATTAGTGATCCTTTAAGAAAATATATGTTCTGTAGTCCTGCTGAAGGGGGTGCTGCATTAATATTAACCTCGGAAACTGAAGTTAGAAAAATGGGGGCAAAGGCAGTGTTTCTGGAGGCAACAGAAATGCGAACAAAGAATTATGGTAGTTTTGAAGTTTATGATACTTGCTTAGCAGTAAATATAAAACCAACGGCAACTTCAAATGCTGCCAAAGCAGCATTTGAAAGTGCTGGAATAGGTCCAGATGATATAGATGTGTTGCAAATTCAAGATACTGAAGTAGGGGCGGAAATCATGCATCTTGCTGAAAATGGTTTTTGTAAACACGGTGATCAAGAGAGCTTAATACAAAATGGAGAGACCTTAATATCTGGAAAAATTCCGGTAAACACTGACGGAGGCTGCATAGCTAATGGTGAACCTATTGGAGCATCAGGATTACGGCAAATTTATGAAATTTGTCTTCAATTAAGAGGGCAAGCTGGCTTACGACAAGTGCTAAACTCACCTCAAGTAGGTTACACACATGTGTATGGGTCACCAGGCGTTAGTGCAGTGAATATTTTGTCTGCTTCGTAACTACCGTTAGAGGGTTGGCTTGGGAATATTTTTATCACCCCCAATGTACCAAGCTAGGCACTCATGAAAGAATTGGTTACCTCTCTCGTTTTGACCTAGAATAATAGATTCGTGCGCTCCAGACTCAAGGCCTTTTTGTATTAGGTCACCAATCATATAGTCTTCTTCTAGAACAACCATTTTCAAGAAATCCATCATTCCTTCGAGACCCGCTTTGTCTTCATCATCTTTTGGAGGAGATTTTCTATAAAAGTTTAAAATCGTTTTGTTTTTATCAGGTGTTTCTCCTGGGAATAGTTGTGCGATTTGTGTTATTTCTGGAGCTAAAAATATTGAAACGTTTGGAAATAAAATTCTTACGAAGTCGAAACCGTTATTTTCCATTTTACCCCAGCTTTCCTTAGGCTGTGATTCCAGTTTTTCCTTAATTTCTGTTTGTGCAAAACCAATGCGCATGTGCGGACCAAAAGCTTCATAATGGGTTAGATTTGATATCGTGCGGGGGTGTATAGTTTCTGGGTGCAATTGAGAGAAGTGATAACCTTCCAAATAGCCATCAAATGCAATTTTCCAATTTGCTCCCTCAATTTCCCGTTTCCCTAGGTAAGCCCAGTCTTTAAAGTTAGCTTTTTCTAAATCTTCTAACATGCCAGCCATAAAATCGTTAAGTTCCATGTGCTCACCAGGGGTTAATATTACAAATATTAAACCAGCCTTTTCTTCACAAGGTAATTCGCGTAGTCCGCGCGACTCTTTTTTGATTTCTCCAAAGGTTTTTTGCTCAGACACGCCCATGAGCGCCCCTGTATTTGTATATGTCCAGCCGTGATATTTACATGTGAATCTTGACTTTTGGCCGCACCCGTTATTTGCTACAGGGGCGCCTCTGTGTGCGCAAACATTAAGAAAGGCTCTTACTTTTCCATCTTTACCACGGGTCATGAGAATGGGTAGTCCGATGGCTTCCATAGCTTTATATGAATTAATCTCTTTTAATTCAGCAGTTGTTGCCAAACATAAAGGCAACTTTTTAAAAATATTATCCACTTCTTTTTGCCATATATCTTTATCTGTATAGGCTGCATAAGGTACGGTGGTAATTTTATCAGTTTTGAATGTTGTTCCTTCAGAGGCATATTCCACTAACTTTTCGGCTACATTTTGTAGGGCGGCTTCATTTTTCATAGTCTATCTCTTTTTTATTATGGTCTGATATCAAGTATGAGTTTTCCATTATTCCCACCAGAAAATAAAAGCATAAAAGCATCAAATGTATTTTCTATACCCTTTTCTATGTGTTCATCAAAATTTATTTTTCCATCTGTTATCCATTTAGCCATTTCGATTCCGCCCTCAGCAAACCTGGGGGCATAGTCACGAATTAAAAAGCCTCTTATAACAGCCTGTTTTACGATCAGTTGCCACAAGTTCTTTGCGCCTTTATGTTCCGTATTATATTCAGAAATAAGTCCGCATAATACTACTCTGGCATGTTCATTAATTGACAATAAACTGGCATCAAGAATCTCACCGCCTACATTTTCGAATATAATATCTATTCCATCTGGTGCTGCTTCAGATATAGCTTTTCCAAGACTATTAGAATCTTTATCCCGATAATCGATAGCTGCATCGAAACCATAATCCTTGATTAACCTTTCACATTTTTTTGGGCCACCTGCTATACCGATAGTTCTGCAGCCTTTTATTTTTGCAATTTGACCAACAGCTGAACCAACTGCCCCAGCCGCACCAGAGACAAGAACCGTCTCTCCTTTTTTAGGTTTACCTGCATCAAGCAAACCAAAATATGCTGTCATTCCTACGGCGCCTAAGATTGACAAATAGTTTGTGGGTGAAGGAACAATACTGTTATCTATATGAGCTGTAAAACCACCTTCTTCAACAATAGAAAATTCTTCTATTCCATTTAAGCCTAATACCCATTCTCCTGGTTTAAAGTTGTTATTTTTTGAAGCTTCTACTTGCCCAATTGCTGTTGCACGAACAGAGTCTCCTATTTTCACTGGGGGGAGGTATGATGGCGCATCGTCAAGCCAACCCCTTATCGCAGGGTCCAGAGAAATGAAATGGTTGCGAATTAATATTGAACCGTTATCCAAATCTGGTATATTTTCAGTAATCAATTCGAAGTCTTCTTGTTTAGGCGTTCCTTGAGGTCTTTTTTTTAAAATAAATTTGCGATTAGATGTCATTAGATTGCCCTGTATTTACAGTAAAACTCTATTTTATTTAAAATTTTACAACTAACTTTTTTGCGGGGTATTAATTAGTACTGTTTAACATAATATGGCAAGAAAATATTTAAGGGGATGAAGATGACTAACCGTGTAAAAGGAAAAATAGCTCTCGTAACAGGAGCTGCATCAAGACCTGGCATAGGTTATTCGTGTGCAGAAAGACTAGCGAAAGAAGGCGCTACTGTATATCTTACCGACATCAATAAAGAAGGTTTAGATGAAGCAGTTAAAAAAATAAATTCAGCCGGAGGAAATGCTATTGGTATTATTCATGATGTTGCATCAGAGGGAGATTGGGACACAGTTTTTAACCAAATAAAAAAAGATCATGGAAGAATTGATATTCTTATAAATAATGCTGGAATAGCAATGCTAGGAACTCTAGATGAGTTAACTCCTGCCTCATATCATAAGCAAATAGACATTAATATGAATAGTGTTTATTATGGAACTCAAAGAGCTATATCACTTATGCGCGAGATAGGTGAAGGCGGAGCAATTGTTTCTATGTCCTCTATTGTGGGTTTGAAAGGTTTTGCGGGGTGCTATGCATATGCTGCCTCCAAAGGGGGTGTGAGGCTGATGCAAAAGACAGCAGCTCTTGAAACTGCCAAGGACAATATTCGAATTAATACTGTGCATCCTGGTATGATTGACACTAATATACAAAATGATGCTAAGCGTGATAATGCAGAATTTTACGAAGCTGTTGCGGCATCTGTACCAATGGGAAGGTTTGGTACAGCTGATGAGGTCGCCAATTTAGTTCTTTTCTTAGCTTCTGATGAAGCGGTGTATATTACTGGAGGTGAATTTGTAATTGATGGCGGAATGACTGCATAATAATTATAGTTGAAGCAATACTTTACCTATATTTTCACCCGTAAACAGTTTGCTATATGCTGTTAGCATATTTTCAAGTCCATCTGTTTGATCAAAAGGCATTTTAATGCTTTCGTTTTTTAGCATTAATGACAATTCTTTAGTTAACCTTGGCCCTTGATCCATGAAGTCTGGTGAGAAAAACCCTGTGATAGTGAGTCTTTTCATCAATATTTGGTCAAACCTTTGCGGTGCAGTTGGTTTGTCTTTTTCATAGTCAGAAATTAGGCCACTTATTGCTATGCGACCGTATAATGCCATATTAGGTAGAGCATTATCAAGTATTGGGCCTCCAACATTATCAAAATAGACATCTATACCATTTGGAATTTTTGAAAATTCGTTACCTAGATCTTCAGTTTTATAATTGAAAGCACGCTTAACCCCCATATTTTTCTCTAAATATCTGCATTTGCTATCTTTGCCGCTAAGAGCGTAAACATTACAACCTGCATTGGCAGCAATTTGGCATGCCAGAATTCCTGTAGAGCCAGCAGCGGCCGATATTAGTACATTGTCACCTTTTTTAATTTTTGCTGTTTCTGTTAAACCCCACAAAGCAGTCCACCCATTCATACCCAGCACGCCAAAATGCTGACGTATATCTGAAATATTTCTATCAACTTTTATTGCTCCAGTCATAATTGGGTCAACGCATGAATAGTCAGCCCAATTTCCGAATGCTCTTACATAATCTCCTATCTTGAAATTAGGATGTTTACTTTCAATAACTTCTCCTAGGCATAAGCCAACCATCATGGAGCCTAAAGGTAAAGGTGGCTGGTAACCATCTGTTCTAGATGTCATCCACATTCTAGTTCCTGCATCCAGAGATAAATATTCATTTTTAATGAGTATTTGGCCATCTTGCGGATTTGGTTTTTTTTGAATTTCTAATGTAAGAGCAGAAGCAAAGTCTATTCCCTGTGGGTGATTATTTAATTGCCAGTATCTGTTTTCCATGTTTTTAATCCTAATAAATTCTAGCTTGGTAGGTCTCGTTCATTTGTTGTATCATACATTTTTAATGTTGAGCCAGTTACTTTCGCACCATACTTTTCCATGAAATCTGTTACCCATGGCTGTCCCCAGTGAACGAATAGTGCTGGTTCATCGCGCCAAATTTCTGCGATAGTTACCACTCCATTTTCTTTGTCCTCTACCACCAATGAATAAAAATGGCATCCATCTTCTTTTATGACTTTTGAGCTAAGCTCTTTAACATCTCTGTCGTAATTTTCCATGACAGCAGGTTCAATATTTAGACGTCCTATAATTGTAATCATTTTTGTTTCCTTTTATGGGTAATGTGCATTAACCTTTAACTTTGCATTAGCTAACAATTTCGATAGGTGCACAAAAAAAGAAAATTAAGTCAATAAGTTTTAGGGAGAATTTTTATGACAGACTTAAAAGCAATTGTTGAAGCCATGTATAACGCCTCTGCTGTTGGTGATTTTGAAAAAGTAGAATCTTTTTTGACGGATGACTTCCGAGTAGAAGAAGCTGAGCTTTTACCTTTCGCAGGATTATACACTGGCAAACAATGTCTAAGAAAACTATTTCCAATAGTTATGGAAACAATGGGTGTTGTTGGTATGGAAAGGGGAGAAATGCTAGTGGGTACAAATTCTGTTGCAAATAAAGTAACTTTGCTTCTTAGTGATGATAATTTAGAGCCTATTGAAATGATGGAAGTTACCTTATTTAAAGGGGATAAGGTGTGTGAAATTCGTCCATATTATTTTAATCCAAAGCAAGCAATAAGAGCTTGCGAAGCTCAGTCAAAAGCAAATAAATAGATATTACCTTTTAATTGATATGTAACCGAGTTGAGTCGCTTTAAAAACTGCTTGGCTTTTATTTACTGCATCAAGCTTTGTTGTGGCATTGTGAATGTGGAATCTCACTGTAGCTCTACTTCGCTCTAGAATAAGACTTATCTCATGATCTGTTTTACCCAAAGCTGCCCAGCGAAGACACTCTACCTCTCTGCGAGATAATTTAGATTTTATAGGGAGCAGTGGAGTTCGAGCTGATACATTGACATAACTATTAATGAATGAGTGACTATAAATGCCGAGCTCTTCAGAGTATTTGTTATAGAATTCGGTTAAGTCATGGTGATCTCTTGATAGTGGATTGAAACTCACTGCCCCTATCTGCCCGAAAGGCATATGGACTGGAACAACGATTGCTGCATGCGTCATTGCTCTTTGAGAGAATTTAACTAAATCTATTTCTTTTAAAAAATTATTCTCTATTCTTGAATGAATACCTTGATCATTTATCCAGAAGGGTTCATTTTCGTATCTGCAAGCCGTTACAATTGGTGAATTTAGGGCAAGGCTCTCTGTTTTCCACCAGTCTTTATTAGTCCCCTCCCAACCAAAGACTGAGGTTGCAAGTAGCTCTCCTGACTTATCAATTGGTGTATTTGATCTAGCGATATTATGACTTGCTGCTATTTTTAAACCGCAAAGAGCTTGAACTATATCACGGAAGTGCTCGGCTGAAGGTTTAATGTCATCAACACTATTTATTCGTATTTTTTTAATATTTTCTATCAGGTTCATCAGGTTTACTTTTAATAAGCTTTCAATTTCTCTATAAGTTTAAAATCTATATCTATCAACTCTGCTGTTGCATTTAATTAGAAATTAAATTTAAGATACCTTATCTATTGCATAGTTACTATAATATTTAAGCTGTGTAAAAGTAGGCTAAAAGGGAGGAATAAATGTCACGTCTTGCGAATAAAGTGGCTTTCATAACTGGAGGAACTTCTGGTATTGGCAAAGCTACTGTCTACCGGTTAATCGCCGAGGGAGCAAAAGTAATTTTTACTGGCCGAAATGATACTGCAGGTGAGGTTATTTCGAAAGAAACTGGCTCTCACTTTATTAATCATGATGTCACAGACTCCTCGGGATATGAAAAAATATCAGAGATTATTAAAACGCAATATGGACGTTTAGATATTGCATTCGCTAATGCCGGGACAGAGATGGGTGATACTGATATAGAAAATATAACGATCGAAGTATGGAATAAGTTGGTTGCGATCAACCTAACAGGTGCCATGCTTACAGCGCAGATGGCAGTGCGTTTAATGAGAGAAAACCCTGATGGCCCTAATGGCTCTATTATACTAAATAGTTCTATGAATGCTCACATACCCTTGGGCAATTTTGTAACTTATTCCACAACTAAAGGCGCTCATATTGCTCTTGCAAAATCGACAGCTGTTCATTGTGCAGGCCAAGGATTAAAAGTTAGGTGCAACGTAATTCACCCTGGAGTTGTTGAAACAGACATGATTAAGGGAGTTATCGCGGGTGCTCCAGACGCTGATGCTGCTCGGGCTATGTTTGAAGGCATGGCCCCCATGAAGCGTATGGCGCATGTAGATGAGATAGCTGGTCTGGTTGTTTATTTAGGTAGTGATGAGGCAGCATTTATTTCTGGTGCCTCTTATAATATCGATGGTGCAACTACAGCAGGGATGATGGGGGTATGAGGTGTAAGGATACAACAGCCCTAGTTACTGGGGGGCTCAAGGGCATTGGGTTAGCTATTGCAAACAGGCTAGCAGAAGAGGGTTCAACTGTATTTATAACAGATATAGATAAACCTAGTGAAGATTTGAATGCGAATATAAATTACATTAACGCTGATGTAACAAATGAATTAGATTGGAAAAGGGTTGCACAGCTAATTGAAGATGAGCGTGGATCGCTTGACATACTGGTTAACAATGCTGGTGTTGATTGTGTAGGCCCAGTGCAAAAAACAAGCTTAAAGAACTGGCGTCGTGTTATGTCTATAAATGTTGATGGCGCATTCCTTGGCGTTAAGCATTGTTATGATATATTAGCCAAGGCTAGCGAAAAAAGAAACGGTGGTGCTTCAATTGTAAATATAAGCTCAATGTTAAGTAAGGTTGGTTATATTGATACATCAGGTTACAATGCTTCAAAAGGTGCCATTTCTTCTTTTACCAAAGCTATTGCAGTTGAATTTGCGTCAAAAAATATCTCAATACGATCAAATTCTGTTCACCCAGGCTTCGTTCATACCCCTTTATTGCAACAAGGAATGCAGAATTTAGTAAATGAGGGTGTTGCTGATAGTGTAGATGTTTTATTAGATATGCTTTCAGAAATGACGCCGATTGGGCGCATGGCTAAACCTAATGAGATCGCAAATGCAGTTCTTTTTCTTGCATCTGATGAGTCTAGTTACATGGTAGGATCTGAGCTTGTAATAGATGGTGGGTGGACGGCTCGTTAGTTGCAGACTTAAAATACTTTATAACCGTAAACTAGAAATAATATTTAAGGAGGACTATTATGGATATTAGTGCACTGCCAGAAGCAACTATTGCTTGTCTTGCTGCAGCTAGTGAAATTTATGTTGGGGCAAAAGTGTTAGAAATCTCTCCAATTTCTGGTGGCTATAGTCGCCTTACCTTTAAATATTCAATAAGAACTAAGAACGGAGATGAAGACATTGTTTTGCAGTATGTCCCATTAGGCGCTACTGGAATAGTTCGTATTGATCGCATGGTTGAAAATGACATTTTAGTTTACTTATCTGAAAATGAGGGTGTGAACTCTCCAAAACTTATTGCATCCGATGTTAAGGGTAACTTTTTTGATAATGCGGCATTTATTTATAAAGCCGAACCAGGGAGGCCATTTGTAGATGTTTGTCGAGATACGCAAGATAATAAACTAGGGGCTTTAAATCGTATAGTAGCTCGCTCAGCTGCTTCGGTTCACGGTCAGGATATAAAAAAATTGCCTAACAGTATGCATGCGCCTACAAACTGGGAGGATTATTTAACTTCTCAAATTGAATTATTTAAAAAAACAGAAAGTGAATCCTCTAAATCTCGTCCATTTTTACGTTACATGGCAAAATGGCTTGATGAGAACCGCCCACCTGCTGCACCTCTGAGCCTAGTTCATGGAGACTTTCAGGTAAGCAATATGCTTTCCCTTAACAGCGAAAAAGATGCATTGTTGGTTGATTGGGAGCTGGCTCATATTGGCGATCCACGAGAAGATTTAGGCTGGTTAACCATGGTTTGCAATACAATTCCCCCAGATATTCTTGCAGCTGACCCTAAAGGGTTTTATGATGAGTATCGTGCTTTTTCAGGTCTTTCAAAAGAAATAATAAACCCAGAAACATCTGCTTACTTTTTAATTATTTCATCAATTCGTACACACCGAGGGATGATGAAGTCTAGCGATGCATTAGCAAAAGACTCTAAGCAGGCGCAATCAGTTTTAGCTGCATACTATCTGTCTATTACGAGCTATCAGCACACGATGTGGATGAATGCTGTTAAAATAGTCGAAGAAATGAAAAGGAGTCGGTAATGTTGATTTCACCTTCTATATCTGAAATTTTAAGAGGAGTAACGCATGAAATGGGAACTTCTCTCAAACAAGGTTTGAATGACCCTGTTAAAAATGCGCAAATTGATACTATTATTGGTGTTCTCTCTAGCTGCGCGGTACGGAGTGAAAATGAAAAAGAATGGATGAAAAAGGAAGTAACATCTATTCTTTCTGTAGCTAAAAAATTTGTTTCAAATGATCACTCTTCTGATAAAATTTCAAAAGCGCTGAAAGATTTTGATTCTAATGAAAGTGATGAAAAAAAATATCAGTCTGCAAGTAATATTTTATCTTTGTTGGGTGACTTAGGGAGTTCTTTAGGCGAGGAGCTTGCATCAGAAGTATGGTCCTTAATGGAACAAAGACTTCAGCATGAGGCATATATAATTGGCGGAGGTTTCGAAGCAGCTGGTCGAAATTGATATTTATCCATTTTTGTATTTAGTGAGGTTAAATACTAGGCTTTTTAAATATTTATCCTGATAGGAATGTTAGCTATTTATTTAATATAAAGTTGTTCATGATATAGAAATGGAAGCTGCATTATTCAAACCAAACGAAAAGTCATCACAAGCCTTTAGGCTTAAATGTAGAGAGTGGCTTCTTGAGAATTGCCCCCAGGAAATGCGTGATGGAAAAACTGGTTCAGAAGGACGTTGTTGGGGAGGGAAAAAGTGGCAATTTGAGTCTAAATCCCAAAAACAATGGTTAAATAAATGCATTGAAAAGGGTTGGACGGTACCCACATGGCCAGAAGAATTTGGTGGTGCTGGTATGTCGGCTTTAAATGCTGATATTCTGAAAGAAGAAATGAGTTCTCTCGGTATACGGGCGCCTCTCTATAGTTATGGTATTTCTATGCTTGGGCCTGCTCTTTTAAAGTATGGAACTAAACAGCAAAAATTGAAACATCTGCCTCCCATTGCACGTGGTGAAATTAGATGGTGTCAGGGCTACTCTGAGCCAAATGCTGGCTCTGATTTAGCTGCATTAAAAACAAAATGTATTGACGCAGGAAATGACTGGTTAGTAAGCGGACAAAAAGTATGGACATCCAATGCTGATGAAAGTGATTGGATATTTGCTATGGTTAGAACAAATACTGAAGTGAAAAAGCATGAAGGAATCTCATTCATACTCATGGATTTGGCTGATGAAGCCATTACAGTAAGGCCAATTGAACTTATTTCTGGTAAATCAGTCTTTTGTGAGGTGTTCTTTGACGACGTAAAAGTTCCGAAATATTACGGTCCTGATAATCCCTCGATGGTAGGAAGTCTTGGTCAAGGTTGGGAAGTGGGTATGTACTTACTTACTCATGAGAGGGGAAGCTTAGGCGGGTACACACTTAATGGTCGAGGGTACGAGTTGCCAATAGTTGAAACTACGATTAATCAAGTAGGATTAAATGGAAGTAATAAATTAAATGATCCTGTTGCAAGGGTGAACTTATCTGTTGCATTGATAGATGACGCCGCAAGTACTGCACTCGCAGAATTGTTAGACTCACAATCAAATTCAGGAATAGAAATTGGTTCGCAATCCTCAATCGTAAAGTATGCCTCTACTCAAATTATTAAACGTGGATATGAACTTAGAGTAGCAGTATCTGATTTAGAAGACCTAAAGCTAGGTGAAGATGGACAGCCAAGAACGATGGCTTCAAATTGGCTATATTCAAGGGCCTATACTATCTTAGGTGGCACATCAGAAATTCAATTAAATATCATTGCCAAACGACTTTTAAACTTACCGAGTAAATAAATATGCTGACTGAAGATCACATAATGTTGCGTGAATCAATGAGTGGGTTTTTATCGCAACTCAAAACAATAAAAAGTTTACGTGAAATGCTTTCATCGGGTGTTAGTATGCAAGCAGACACATGGAAAAGTTTATCTGAAATGGGGTGGACTGGCTTACTGATAGATGAGGAGTTTGGGGGGTCTAATTTAGGCTTAGTATCAGCTTGTTTAATGGCAGAAAATATTGGGCGATCATTGTTGTTATCGCCGATTATTTCCTCGGCGTTATTATCAAGTTTTGCCATCAATCTGTTAGGGACACATAATCAAAAAAATCATTGGCTGAGTTCAATTGCTTCTGGAAAAACTATTTTAACATCCTCCTTTGGTAACCTTAGTAATAATGATTTCCCGACATTAATACAGGAAAACTCTAAGTTGATAATATCTGGTATAGCACCTGATGTGGTTAATTCCGAGAATGCTGATAACGTTCTTATTAAGGTTCAAAAGGAAGGCTCAGATGAAGTTTACTTAATTATTGTCAACACTAATAGTAAAAGTATCGAACAAAAAATCTCTACTACAATCGATGGGCGTAAATTTTCTAAGTTAAGTTTTTCTAATCATGAAATATTAGAAGAAAACATTATTGGACTTTCTCCAATGTCATGTGATGCAAATGCTAAAATAAATGCATTTGGGTCTTTGATATATGCCTCTGAACAATATGGAAGTGCAGCAGCAGCTTTTGATTTAACGTTAGAATATTTAAAGCAGAGAGAGCAATTTGGAAAAATAATTGGAACATTTCAATCACTTCATCACAGGATGGCCAAATTATACACTGAACTTAAAACCTCGGAAGCGCTAAACTTTAAAGCAGCGATTTTATTAGAAGGAAATCATGTTGACGCTCAAAAGTTCTGTTCAATGGCAAAAGCAAAGTCAGGGCAAGTCTCTAGATTGGTGACTAATGATTCGATACAGCTCCATGGTGGCATCGGAATGACAGATGAATATGATGTCGGGTTATACTTAAAACGTGTTTCGATATCCGAAAAAATGTTTGGTAATACAAATTATCATGTAGACAATGTTGCAACAAGTAATGGATTTTAGATGTCTGATTTTTCTCAATTATTAAATGATATTGAATTCTTCATAAGAAATGAAGTGGTTCCTTATGAGAAGGACCCCAGAAATGGTGGTCATGGTCCTGATGAAGACCTAGTCAACGAATTAAGGGATAAAGCTCGTCTTGCTGGTTTTATGACTCCGCATATATTAAAAAATGGTGATCACCGCTCACAAAGAGACACCGCTGCATTATTAAAAATTACGGGCTTGTCACCCTTGGGTTCAGTTGCCTGTAATACATTTGCTCCTGATGAAGGAAATATGTTTCTCTTAGGTAAGGCAGCTAGTGCACAACAGAAGAAGCATTTCTTAGACCCATTAAAAAGAGGAGTTGCTCGGTCAGCATTTTTCATGACTGAACCAGCAAAAATAAGCGGAGCAGGATCTGATCCGTCAATGATGAAAACCACTGCCGTTCTTGATGGTAATCATTGGATAATAAATGGTCGGAAAACTTTTATTACAGGAGCTAATGGAGCAAAAGTTGGAATTATTATGGCTAATTCTAATGAGGGAGCGTGCTTGTTTCTTGTTGATTTACCAAACTCATCTGTTCAAATAGAAAGAGTATTAGATACAATTGATAGTTCAATGCCTGGTGGGCATTCTGAAGTTCTTATTAAGGACCTTAGGGTATCATCTGATAATATGCTTGGAAAACCTGGCGAAGGTTTTCGTCTCGCTCAAATAAGACTTGCTCCTGCTAGGTTGTCTCATTGCATGAGATGGACAGGTTTAGGTCATAGAGCACAAGAGATTGCTATAGAGTATGCATGCAAGCGTGAAGCATTTGGCAAACTTTTGGTGGACCATGAGGGTGTAGGCTTCATGTTGGCAGAGAACAAGATAGACTTAACTCAAAGTGAACTAATAATTGACTGGTGCGCTGATGCATTAGATCGCGGGGAACATGGAAATGTTGAGAGTTCAATGGCAAAGGTCGCTGTTTCTGAGGCTTTATTTAGAGTTGCTGATAGATGCGTTCAAGTAATGGGCGGAATGGGCGTTAGCGGCGATACAATAGTAGAACAGTTCTTTAGAGAGATAAGAGCTTTTAGAATTTATGATGGACCTACTGAAGTTCATAAGTGGTCCTTAGCAAAAAAGATTAAAAAAAAGCAACTTAGCTCTTAAATATAATGAGTTAATAAATAAAATTAAGAAGGTATAAGATTTTGTCTTTAGAGCAAAAACATGTAATTTGCAGGGCTTGTCATGCGCAGTGTGGATTAATCGTTGATTTTAAAGATGGCAAACCTGTCGCCACCCACGGCAATAAAGATAATCCAGCATATGCAGGATTTTCTTGCTCTAAAGGCAGAGATTTACAAAATTACCATAGTTATCCTTCTCGCTTGAAGCACTCACTTAAAAAATCTTCAGGCGAATATGTTGATTATGAGTGGAAAACTGCTGCCAAGGAAATGGCGAAAAAAATTGAATTGATAATAAGCGAACATGGTCCAGATAGTGTAGCATTATATATAGGAACATTTGGATATAACACTTTTCCTTCTCATGCGTTTGCTTTGGCCTTTATGAAAGCCATAAAAAGCCAGATGATCTTCACAAGTGTTACCATAGACCAGCCAGGCAAAGCAATAACAGCAGCTCTTCATGGTATATGGTTGGCTGGTGGCTATCGTCATAAAGAATGGGATGGCCTCTTAGTCATGGGTTCTAACCCTCTTGTTTCAATGCTTGGCGGAGTTGGGGCAAATCCAGCAAAAAATTTACATGAAGCTAAAAAAAGAGGTATGAAATTAATTGTCATTGATCCTCGTGTTACTGAAACGGCAAAACAGGCTGATCTGCATTTGCAGTGCAACCCTGGCTACGATGGAGAAATATTGGCCTGTATTATCAGAACAATAATCCAGGAAGATTATCATGATAAAGACTTTATAAAAAAAGAGACCAAGGGTTTTTCTGATCTTGTTAAAGCCGTTCAGCCTTTTACGCCTAAAAAGGTAGCCGAATTTGCTGGAGTTACTGAAGAGAAACTTGTCGAAGCTGCTAGGCTTTATGGTTCTTTTAAAAAGGCTGATATAAGCCTTGGCACCGGTCCAAATATGTCAGGCGCAGGAAATTTATCTGAATACCTTGGTAAGGTAATTATGTCGCTTATGGGGCATTGGAGACGAGAAGGTGAATTAAAAGAAAATGTAGGTGTATTTGTAAATGGTTTTCCACCTATTGCGGCAGGATCTGGATCTACTCCCGCCACTGGGTTTGGTAAAAAACTTAGGGTAAGGGACCTAGAAGAATCTACTGCTGGTTTGCCAACTGGAGCTCTGGCGGATGAAATATTAACCCCAGGAAAAGGGCAAGTAAAAGCTCTTTTAGTACTTGGCGGAAACCCTATGTTGGCATGGCCAGATCAAATAAAAACATTTAAAGCAATGAAAAAACTTGAACTTCTTGCTTGTTTTGACCCTCGAAAAACAAAGACAGGAATTTTATCAGACTATATAATTGCTCCGAAGATACACTATGAGAGATACTCTACTTCTGCTCCGAATGAGTTACTTGGTAACTTTGGAAATGGTTGGGGCTATGAAGATACTTATGGGCAGATTTGCGATCCTATATTAGATGTGCCTGAGGGTTCAAACCTTTGCGAAGAACAAGAGTTTTTTTATGAAATGGCAAAAGAGCTAGGTTTAAATTTAACAATAAATTCAATGGCTTTTGTTGATCCGAATGCAGCTGCTCAAAATCAAACAATTATCAAAACGGATGAGCCTTTTCCGGACCCAATATCTATTTGGGAAGCTATATTAAAAGGCTCACCCGTTTCTTATACGGAGGCACGAAAAGACGTAAATTCTTTTAAGGGTAAAAGATTTGACCGTGAGCCTGACACAATACAGAAAAGGCCTGATGATTGGCCAGGATATTTAAATATTGGTCATCCAATTATGATTTCAAAACTTAAGGAAATAGCCCTAACATTTGGGGGTAGTCCTGTTGCTGACGCATTTCCTTTTCGACTGATTTCAAGACGTTTAAAAGATGCTTTAAATTCAGCATGGCATGAATCATCAAGCCTTAAGAAAAGGTTACCTCATCATCCAGCATATATAAATCCAAGTGATATGCTGCAGTTAGGTATTAATGATGGTGACTTAGTCGAAATAACATCTGAACGTTCTTCTATAAAATGCAAAAGTTATTCTGCAGCAGATGTAAAAGTAGGTTGTTTAGCAGTTCCTCACGGATGGGGAACAAACCCTGATGAAGAAGATGACCCAATTAATTCAGGAGGTAATACTGGCCGATTATCTTTTAATGATAAGAATTTTGATCCAATAACTGGAATCCCGATTATGAGTGCAATACCCGTTAAACTCTCGAAATTGAATTAATTGGTTCTCCATTTTTTTGTTATGATTGTAGAAGGATCTGAGTCATCATGCTTTCCAAGCATTTCAGGCGGGCCATCTAAAACACCGCCATCATTAAAGTCCTCATCGTTTCTCCAATCAAAAACTCCATTGCGACTTGCTATCCTCCACTCATGACCTCTTTTTTCAAATTTGTCGATATAGCGAAGCCCAACTGTACATAAATACCTTTTTCCTGTTGGCTTCATAGGGAATCCATCAGGATAGTCAGCGGGAATAATATGTGTGGCTGTGCAATATGTTTCCGTAATTGCTGTGTTGCCATCAAAGTGATAAATTGTGTTTCCTAATTGATGGTGCGTTGATGGCATTGGGTCTATTATAGCCTTTGCTTGCTCGACAAAACCTGCCCAATCACCAGATACCTCTCCAAAGAGAAAAACGGCATCGGGGTGAAATAATTTTGACATTATATCCCAACGCCTGCGATCTATGGCATGTGTGTATAGACATAATATGTCATGTATTGCTTCTCTATCACTCATACTATTCATTAGTCTCTCCTAAATTTACTTTCCGCACCTGTAAAATTTTTTTAATCATAAAAATCTCAGTTATTTTGTAGAATCGTACCATATCGGTGAGCTATACGCTCTTTCCTGTAATGTTGATGGGACGCTCTCTGGTCTATCGATTCCAAATCTAACGGCATCATATGTAGACCACCTAGGGGTTGGTATTTCAAGGACTCTAACATAATAGAAAGCATCAATTTGTTTATTAAAATTTGGATCTTTCCATTCCGCTGTTAGTTCAGCGGAGCCAATATTATTTAAATATGTAGCATCCTCTAAGTTTACAGTATTTCCCACAGGTTCGACGATATCGCTATCATTAACTTTACGATTATCTGATAAAGATACGTTGTATATTTTTTCATGCATCATGTTGTTTTCATCTAACCAACCCTTAATAATTTGAACACGATCAAGATTTGCTCCTATTGGATCTCGCATAGCCCTTACGAGAAATGTGGGTGCGTCATTTTTCATTTTTGATTTTATTAAAGTGCCTCCCATGGGCACTCCTTTTCCATAGGACCTTTCAGCAAAATTAGAGGCATGTAGATCTTCATTATTTAAATTCCAACCGCCGAATAATCTTAGTGCAATTCTAGGGCCTGTGCTTGCATAAACTTCTTTTCTTTTGAGTGCGTTGAATATTTCTTCGCGTGTATTTTCTTTAGCCCAAACTGCTGTATAACCAGAAGAGCTAATAGTTATATTAGGCCACAAGTTTGAGGCCATTTGATTTGTAAACCTTGCAATTGTCGGCTCTGATCCAGGAAATTTACCAAAGAAGTTATCGTTATCTGAAGTTGCAAGAGCCGTATGAGAATCTGTGCTTCCAATCATACCAAATTTGAAAGGGTTAACTCCTACTTTATTTTTTATTTTCAGGCCTATGTTTAATGCTGATCTAGCATATTCATACTTAAGCATTTCATCTTTCTTGTCTTCGGACATTGCAATATTTCCAGTATCCCATGTTTCAAAGTCAGAAAATTCATCATTAGGAGAAATTTTTGGATGTGTTTCACCGTCCCCCTTAACTTGGGTTACTTCATACACTGGTTCCCATCTTGCGCGCATCTCTGAATAATTCAAATCAATAGGATTTCCATCTAAATCCATCTCTGCAAACATAGCTCCATTGCTAAGGTTTCCATTATGAGGGATAGCTAGAACTTCACCTCCGGTTTTTAACTCATATTGTTCCAGCGATTTCCATAGATCCTCAGGATTTTGACTATCTATTGCTGAAAATGGACGTAGTTGAGATGCTTTCTCTTTGCCATCTTTAAACAGAACAACTCTATGAAGATTGTTTCCTTTATATATCGTAGTCCACTCATACCCGACAAGTGCTGTAAATTTCCCTGGATCATTGTATTCGTCTGCGATACTTGCAATTTTCTCCCATACTGACTTTTGTAACTTTTTGGGGATAAGCTCTGCTTCCCCTGACTTGTTTACTGCCGCAATAAATTCATCAAGAATCTTAGATTGTTCTGAGTTTTTTATATACTCATTCCATTTGTACCCCACCTGAGAGTTTAACAATGCTTCTTTCAGAGAACTCTTTTCTGAACCATTCGATACGTCCCAATTTGATACTTTCGGGTCTGTTAAGCCTGCCATTACGCCTAGATATTCTGCATGGTCTGTTACTGAAAGAAAGTCTAATGGTCTTGCCAGTTTTGCAGGCCCCCCTGAAGTACTCTCAATACTTTCTCCTCTTGCAAATTTATATGCATCACCAGGTGTTAAGGACTCATTGCCTAAGTTAAACGCATCCATTGAAATATTTGAATGCAAATGTAGATCACCCCATAAAACCCTGTCAGGGTGCGTGTTATTTAAAGCAGGAGAGTATGGTTTTTTCTCAACTGTCTGACTATAGCTTGTGAGTGGGTAAGAAAAAAAACATATAAGTAAAAAAAGCAATGTGAAACTTTTTAATGATAATTTTTTTAATGACATTGATTGCATCTCATTTTTCGTTTATTCTAGCATTTCAACCTAAACACCAAACTCCCTTTAATGATAGTGCTAGTCTGTTAAAATATATGTAAAAAACTTTGCTTTCATTTCGCACGAAAGGTTAGGCCATGACTAATATATTAAAGAAATATATTTTGATATTATTTTTGGTGTTTTGTTATGCGTGTAGTTCAGAAATACAGACACCGACTAAAATGGATACTAGAGCTGCTGATAAAGAGGCAATACTAAATGTTTATAGCACTTGGAATGAAGCTGTTGAGTCTGGTGATAGGGAGGGGTACCTTTCGGTACTTCATAATGAGATTAGAATGGTTCCGCAATCAGCGCCTGACATTGTTGGAATAGAGGCATATGGTGAATTTCTAATTCCAGTGTTTAACAATGCTTCCTATAAAATTATAAATCTATCTGATTGGGACATAGATTTTATTGGCAATGATATTGCTCAAGTAAGATATGATTACATTATAGAAATTACAATCAAAAGTGAAACTGAAATAATAACAGATTCAAAAGCTGCATTGAGTAAATTATCAAATAACTTAAAATACAATGACCTAGTTATAAGAGGTACTGATGGGCAATGGAAGGTTCTCAGGCACATGTGGAATGCTGGTTATGAAAGAGCTTCGTAATGCGATTGCTAGCCAAAGGCGTTATTGTTTCTCGAATTTTACTTTTTTGTATTTTATTCCCTTTAATTACTATTTCTCAGGCCTATGATGGAGCTTCAGATTGGCCCCAATACGGCGGTGCTGACGCAGGCACTAGATATTCTAATCATAGCCAAATTAGTCCAGAAAACATAAGAACCTTGGAAATAGCCTGGACTTATAGAACAGGTGAGCTTGATCGCCGCTCTGCCGAAATGAACATTAATAGCTCTAATGAAAACACCCCTATAATTGCAGATGGAAAATTAATTGTGTGTACTCCATTTAATAGGATTATCGCATTAAACCCCTCTACAGGTGAAGAGCAGTGGGTATTTGATCCTGATGTTTCAACTGGCTTAAAGCTACCGTTTCAATATGTATGCCGGGGTATTAGTCAGTGGATTGACAGCATCGATATTGAAGAAAAGCATTGTAAAAATCGTTTATTTATCCCGGTAAATGATTTGAGAGTTATCGCAATTGACGCTGGTGATGGAAAGTTATGCAAGGACTTTGGTAACAATGGAACAGTACATATACAGCAGTCCAGACCACCGGCTTTCGAAGGAGAAATAAGGCTAAATTCACCTGTTGCTGTTGTTAATGATGTTATTGTTGTTGGATCTACAATCGTAGACGGTTATCGTGCAGATGCTCCTTTTGGAACGGTAAAAGCTTTTGATGCTAAAACTGGAAATAAAGTTTGGGAATTTGATCCAATACCAAAAGAACTAAATGTCGGAGGTGGTAATGTGTGGACTGCGATGGCTGTTGATCAGCGGCGTGACCTTGTCTACCTCCCGACCTCGTCGCCATCTCCAGATTTTTATGGGGGGCTTCGACCCGGCGACAATCGATGGGCTAACTCTCTGGTAGCTCTTAAGGCCTCATCTGGTGAATTAGTTTGGGCACAGCAATTGGTCAGGCATGATATATGGGATTATGACCTGCCTTCACAGCCCACCCTGCTGGAAGTTAATGTGAATGGCATTCAAACACCTGCGGTAATCCAAACGACTAAGCAGGGATATGTTTTCTCTTTTAATAGAGAAACTGGGGAACCAATATTTCCATTAAACGAAATTGATACTCCGGTTACTTTTATAAATGATGATAGCCTGTCTAAATCTCAACCCATACCGTCCAAGCCGCCACAGCTAGTTCCCGATCGATTAAACCCTAAGGACGCGTTTGGTTTCACACCTATTGACTACCTGGCCTGCAGGCGTAAAATTTCGAAATACAGATCAGAGGGAATGTTTACGCCAATTAGCGAGCAGGGAACTGTTTTTTATCCTTCTACTGCTGGTGGAGCTAACTGGGGTGGAAACAGTTTTGACCATAAGCGCCGAATGTTATTTGTTAATACATCTAGAGTTGCTCAAATCATTACCATGATCCCTAAGGCTGATAAAGATTCACCTCAGAATGTATCTTTAACAAGTAAAGATGATATTTCGCCTCAAAACGGAACGCCCTACACAGTAAAAAGAGAGTGGTTATTATCACCGTTTGGAGCTCCCTGTTCGCCACCGCCATGGGGGGGGTTAACTGCAATCAATGTGGATAGTGGAGAGATTATTTGGGATGTGCCTCTAGGTTCAATTAAAGATAAGTTGCCAATACCCTTGCCGATAAAAACAAATTTGGGAACTCCAAATATTGGAGGTCCAATCGCGACGCAATCTGGTCTTATTTTCATTGCCGCTGCACAGGACAATTATTTAAGAGCATTCGATGCCTCCAATGGTACGGAGTTATGGAAGGACAAGCTTCCCGCTGGTGGACAAACTACTCCGATGACTTATATGGCTGGTGGAAAGCAATATGTAGTTATCACCTCTGGGCAGCACCTATGGTTTCAAACGCCTCCTGGTGATTATGTTGTTGCTTATGCTTTACCTGATGATTTGCATCTGGATAATTAACTCAAAATAAACCTGATAATTTAGAGAGCTATAATCTATGAGCCATAACATTATTCGTTATGTAGGAGGAAAATATGCAGCTAAGTAGAGATGATTTACGTGAAGCATACACAACTATGAAAAGAATACGCGTGTTCGAAGAACGAATGCGAACAGAATTTCAAAAAGGAGAAATGCCTGGTTTCGTGCATTTATATTGCGGACAAGAAGCAATAGCTACTGGCGTGTGTATGCATTTAAGTGATACGGACAACATAGGTAGTACCCATAGGGGTCATGGTCACTGTATAGCTAAAGGTTGTGACGTAAAAGACATGGCCCTCGAAATCTATTGCAGAGAAGACGGCCTTTGTAAGGGTAAGGGTGGCTCAATGCATATTGCTGATTTATCGAAAGGCATGTTAGGGGCAAATGCCATAGTTGGAGGTTCGCCGCCTCTTGCAGTGGGTGCTGCCTTAGCAGCAAAAACTTTAAAAAATAAAGCTGTTGCAGTTGCATTCATAGGTGACGGTGCTTCTAATCAGGGCACTGTATTTGAAGCAATGAACCTTGCTGTTGTATTAAAGCTTCCGGTTATATTTATATATGAAAATAATGGATATGCGGAATTTACCGGTATAGATTATCATTGCGGTGCTGTGGACATAACAACCAGATCTAGAGGTTTTGGTATGCCTGCTGTTAAGGTTGATGGCACAGATTTTTTTGCAGTTCATGATGTTATGAGAGAGGCAGTTGAGCGCGCAAGGTCAGGTGATGGGCCTACTAGTATAGAATGTGAAGCGTTACGTTGGTATGGGCATTATGAAGGTGATCCTCAAGCTTACCGAAGCAAAACTGAGGTTAAGGAAATAAAAGCTAATAAGGACCCATTAGAGATATTCAAACAAAAAGTACTTGAAAAGCAATTAATGGAAAATGTTGAATTTGAAGAAATTAACTCTTTGATTGAAAAAGAGGTTGATGATGCAATTAAATTAGCACTTAATTCGCCTGTGCCGCCCTTATCATCCTTAGAAGAAAATGTTTACGAAAGTTATTGAGGTAATTTGAAATGACAAAAATGACTTTACGTGAAGCTATTACGGACGCCATGAGAGTTGAAATGCGGTTAGACCCAAATGTTATTTTATTGGGAGAAGATGTAGCTGGTGGCCGAGGGGGGTCAGGAGGCGAGGGAGAGAAATCTGGCGGTGTTATGGGACTCACTGCCGGATTATATACTGAATTTGGAGCAGAACGAATAATTGATACGCCAATTTCTGAGTCCGCAATCATGGGTGCTGCTGCAGGGGCTTCACTTACTGGATTGCGGCCAATTGCTGAGCTTATGTTCGCTGATTTTTTTGGAGTTTGTTTTGATCAAATTTATAATCAAGCTGCAAAGTTTCGTTATATGTTCGGAAACCAAAAAGGAGCTCCAATGGTTATAAGAACTATGATTGGTGCTGGAGTTGGTGCTGGGCCGCAGCATTCACAAGCAGTTTACCCTATATTTGCGCACATACCCGGTTTGAAGGTTGTGGTCCCTACAACGCCATATGATGCTAAAGGTTTATTGATACAGGCTATACGAGATAATGACCCCGTAATTTTTTGTGAGCATAAAATGCTTTTTGCTGAGGAAGGGGAAGTTCCTGATGAGGCATATACAATAGAATTTGGCAAAGCTAGAGTTGTTTGTGAGGGTAATGATGTAACTGTAGTAGGAATTGGAAGAATGGCGCTTCTGGCCGAGAAAGCAGCGATAATATTATCAAAAGAGGGCATCTCTGTTGAGGTTATTGACCCAAGAACTCTCTCGCCTTTTGATATGGACACAGTATTGGATAGTATAGAGAAAACTGGCAGACTTGCTGTAGTGGATGAATCAACGCCTATATGCTCATATGCTTCAGAAATAGCGAGCATCGCAGCATCGGAAGCTTTTTCTTCCTTGAGAGCTCCGATTTGTAAAATTACAGCCCCGCATACTCCCGTGCCAGCTGCTCCTAATTTGGAAGCGGCTTATGTCCCTTCTGTTGAAAGAATTGTTGCCGAAGTCAGAAAAATTTCAAATTATAAAAGTAAAATATAGTTCAATTGAGTAGTATAAATATGTATCCTGGTTTCTTTAAAATTTTTTTCATTTTGATTATTTCTATTTTATTTGGATGTCAGCCTAGTGAACTAAATGTTGAATCTAAAACAGATGTAGCTTTCATTGAAGAAACGGTACCTATTGATGGGGAAACATTATTTAACGAAAATTGTTCCAGTTGTCATTTAGGAGGAGTTCCAAAAGCGCCTCATTTAATTGAATTTCAATTGTATAATACAGACTATATAAAGCAGGCACTTATGTCTGGTGTTATGAAACAGCAAGCTGCGCATCTTACGGAAAATGAAATTGACAGTCTATCAATGTATTTAGCAGGGTCACGCAAAAGCTCTAAATCTGTAAAAATGTGTAGCTCCAATATGATTAAGACGAAGGAAAAAAAATCTGTCTTTGAGGGATGGGGATTAAAGTTAGATGGATCGCGCTATATTTCTGAAAAAATGGCTAAACTACCTAAAGAAGATGTTGAGAATTTATCATTAAAGTGGGCTTTTGCATACCCCGATGCTTCGAGAGCTAGAAGTCAGCCAGTCATTTTTGCTAACCATATTTTGGTTGGAGGTCAAGATGGCCGTGTTTTCGCTCTTGATTTTGACACTGGCTGCGCAACATGGACTTTTCAGGCTGATGCTGAAGTCAGAAATGCAGTTAATATAGCAGAGAGCATGGGTAAAACAGTTGCTCTTTTTGGTGATATAAAGGGAAATGTTTATTCAATAGATGCTTTGACTGGTGAGTTAATCTGGCGCAAATCTGTGAGTGAGCACCCTGACGTTACCCTGACTGGATCGCCGAGATTATATAAAGAATTTCTTTATGTGCCGCTCTCTTCTAAAGAGTGGGCTTCTGCAGCAGATCCAGGATATGAATGTTGCACATTTCAAGGCGGAGTTGTTAAGCTGGATATAAACAACGGCGATACGAAATGGACTACTCATACTATAGCCGAGGAGTCGAAATTCACGGGTGATTATAATGAAATGGGAGCGCGCCGTTTTCATCCGGCCGGAGTGCCTATATGGAATAGTCCTACTATTGATGAAAAACGAGGTGTTCTTTATGTTGGTACAGGGGAGTCATATACCTCGCCAGCAGTATCAACAAGTGACTCTGTTCTTGCAATTGGTTTAGATGATGGAGCAATTAAGTGGCACTATCAAGCTTTGAGCGGCGATGCATGGAATATGGCTTGCTTTATTGGTGGCGGTCCAAATTGCCCTGAGGAGAACGGACCTGATCTTGATATTGGCGCTCCGCCTATTTTAATCAAAACTAAAAGTGGAAAAGAAATTATTGCAGTAGGGCAGAAGTCCGGCGATGTTTTTGCATTAGACCCTGACAATAATGGAGCCCTTTTGTGGCGTGAGAAAATGGGTAGAGGAGGCTTTAGCGGCGGAGTTCATTGGGGCATTGCTTCCAACAATAACGCTATTTTTGCGCCAATAGCTGATACAGCTTATAGCGAGTCTGATAAAGCATTAAGTCGTGCGGGTTTATATGCATTGGACCCTATATCTGGTGAGACCCTATGGGCAACTCAAGCTGTTGATGTGTGTGAAGAAAAGGATGAACCTGCTTGCGATCCTGGTTTATCAGCTGCTGTTACGGCAACAAAAGACATGGTATTCGCTGGGGCTTTTGATGGCCACTTAAGAGCTTATGATGCCTTAAATGGTGATATTATTTGGGACTTTAATACAAATAAGGAATTTGTCTCTGTTAATGGTGAAATCGCAAAAGGCGGGGCAATTGAATCTGATGGGCCAATAATTTATGATGGTCACGTTATCGTAAATTCTGGTTATTCATTTGGCTCAATGATGCCTGGAAATGCTTTGTTAGTATTCTCGACCGACTAACTTTTATTGATTTTTGAAATAATTTGTAAAAGCCTATTGTGACTTTTTAGTCATACAATTACCTAATTTTTTATTACTAGCTAAAAAGTCAGTTGTTACTAACCTCGGTTGGGTTGATTACCTTTATTAATATTATATGGGGAGTCTATAAAAATGAATTTTAATATTAACAAAAGCGCAAAAGCACTTTTACTAGCATCTGCTTTACCATTAGCAGGTATGAGTACAGGGGCTTATGCACAAGAAACAACTGAAACAGCTGGAAGACTTGATGAAATAGTCGTTACAGCAAGAAAACGTTCTGAATCATTACAAGATGTGCCAGTTGCAGTTTCAGCATTAAGCCAGGGACAGCTAGAGCGAGGTTCTGTGCAAACAATACTTGATGTAGCAAAGCATATTCCAAATGTTGAATTGCATACAGTTACTCAGTCCGGTGCTGCACTTGGAGCTTCTATCAGAGGTATTGGTTTCGATGATTTAGAAAAAACATTTGAACCTACTGTGGGTGTTTCAGTTGATGGTGTATTTATGGCATCTAATAGTGGTGCTGTCGTAGACTTTTTTGACATAGAAAGCGTTGAAGTTCTTCGTGGACCTCAAGGTACGTTATACGGCCGTAACACAATTGCGGGTGTTATTAACATAAAACGAACAGCTCCAACGGGTGAGTTCGGAGGTAAGGTTGAAGGCACTTATGCAAGCCATGATCGTATTGACCTTAAAGGTTTAGTAAACATGCCTTTAGGAGAAAACGGCGGCTTAAAAGTTAGCTACCGTAATCTACAGCAAGACTCACATCTCTTTAATGTTACGAATAATGAGCGACCAAAAATGAGAGATAGTCAAACAGCTTCAGCTGCGTTAAAATATGACTTTACAGATAAAACTACTGCTACTCTTTCATATGATTGGTATGACCATAACACTCAGCCTGCTGATGTAATAGCAACTGGTACTGGCGACAGTATTTTCTGTGCTTTCTTCACAATAGGTTGCGATGCCGATTCTGGTGCAATCTCAAGAGCTGGTGGTAACCGCGTTTCTAATGCAAGTGAGCAAATAGTAAGCACAATTGAGGGTGATAACATAACATTGAATGTTGATCATACAGAAGATAAATTTGCTCTGAAGTATATATTTGGACATATGGATTTTGAAGAATATGCTTATTTCAACTCCTGGGGAGCACCGACTCCATTGTTTGAAGTTACAAGAGAGCAAGAATATAAGCAGTCATCTCATGAGCTGCAGTTTATTTCTGATTTAGATGGTCCGCTTAATTTTGTTGCAGGATTATATTACTTGTCGACAGACTCCTATTTAACATCTGGGCCTGTTTCAAACTTCACAACCCTTCAAGAGGCTGAAGCCACGGCTTTGTTTGGTGAGGCCACATATGAAATTGATGAAAACTGGTCAATATCAGCTGGTGCGCGTTACACAGATGAGTCAAAAGAATTGGATTTGACACGTTACGGATCTAGTTCTGATAGGGTGTCTAATGCTGCTGGTGTTTTGAACTTAACTCCTGAATATAGCGATGATAACTTGTCTTATAGACTTTCTGCTAAACGAAAGTTTGAGGGCGGTATGGTTTATGCATCCTATTCAACGGGCTACCGTAGTGGTGGTTTTAACAACCGTGGTAGCGACCCTTTGACAGCGGGACCTTACGATTCTGAAACAGTTGAAAACTTTGAGCTTGGTTTACGTTCACGTCCATCAGATAACTTACAACTCAACGTTACTGCATTTATGTCCAACTATGATGACAAGCAGCAATTTGTTGTTACAAATGGTACAGAATGCGGGTTAGCAAACACCGCTACTTGCACATTTGTTAGAAACGCTGCCAAGACAAGCAATAATGGACTTGAGATCGAAAGTGTTTGGACACCAACGGATGCCTTAACATTCAGAGGCTCATTCTCCATACTTGATGCTGATTTCGATGAATATCTCTTCGACGGCCGTGATATCGCTGATGACGCTAAGATCATTTATGCTCCTAGCGAAATGGGAAGCCTTACAGTAGAGCACAATTCTGCAAGTTTTGGTGGTGACCTAACCTTTAGCGGCACACTTAGCCACCGCGGTGAGCAATTTGGTAATGCGGGTTTTGAGACTTATAGTTTCCAAACTGGTCCAGATATTACAATTGAAGCTCATACACAATTCGACTTATCTATGACTTACATCAAAGAAATGGATACGGGTAATAAACTTAAGCTTGTTGTTTATGGCACAGATATCTTAGATAATGATGGTCGTGTTTCACGAGCTTTTGATGCCGGAGCATTTGCTTGGCAAGAGCTAGTGGCAGGCCGTGAAGTTGGAGTTACATTAGGTTACTCTTTCTAAGGTTATTTAAATAATTATTAAGCGCTCAGGCAACCCTTGGGCGCTTTTTTTATGAAAAAATGCAATGCATAAATACTTATTATCTTTAATTTTGATATTGTTTATTTTATCTGCGTGTAGTTTAGATGTCTTAGGTAGTGATAAATTAGAAAATAATAAAGTTAAGTATGTGTCATTGGGAAGCTCTTTTGCAGCTGGTCCTGGTGTTAAAGGTATAGCAGAAAACTCTCCTGATAATTGTTGGCAATCAGATCAAAATTATGCACGGCAATTATCCGAGAGACTTAATTTGGACCTTATTGATGCGAGTTGTATCGGAGCTAAATTATCGGATAAAACAAGCCCAATAAGTATATATTCCCAAATGGAAAATATACAATCAGACGTAGGCTTAGTTACACTTCTAGCTGGAGGAAATGACTTAGGTTATTTAGCTAGATTAATGACGGCTTCTTGCGAAAATTTGGTGAAACAAGGTAAAGTCCACAAAACAATACCATGCCTAGAAATGCCAAAGTTTCCGAGCATAGCTGATTATGAAAATACTGAATATCACTTAAATATAATTACTAATGCAATTAAAGAAAAAGCTCCTAAAGCAGTAATTGTGTTAATAGACTATGCAACTGTCTTACCATCAACATCTCTATGCGCTCTAACGCCTATGGATGAAAAGTATGCAATTGAGTCAAATTATATCAAAGAACAAATAGAAGATATATTAGAACGAGTATCTGTAAGAAACAGTACCCTATTAATCAAAGCTTCTAGAATTACTGAGAATCATAATGTATGCTCTGAAAAGCCTTGGATAAGAGCTTATGATAGTGCTGACTGGAGCATGCTTACACTTCCTTATCATCCAAAATACGAATATATGTTATCAATCTCAGATGCTTTGGAGAGTGTTTTGCAGCCTTACTTTTATAATATAATGTAATATAATTATCGAATTAGCTTCAAAGCTTTAATTAAACTATTAGAATAGTCATGAATAAAATCTTTGGTTGATTGAGCCTCTTCTATCTTTGGGAAGCCATGAATTGCCGCAGGATAAATATCAAATTCTGTTCTCACCCCAGCTTTTATCAATTTTCGGGCATACTCAATATTTTCATCCAAAAATAAATCCAAGGCGCCTACCCCTATCCAGCAGGAGGGCAGTCCTGTGTAAGATTTTAATGAAGCTGGAACAGCTGGTGAGGTATGAGGTTGACCATTTAAATATGCTGACCAGCCAAACCGGTTCATCTCTGCGGTCCAAATGAACTCCCCTAGTAGCGGATCTTTTTTATTGACTTCAGCTCCTGTACGGGCATCAAGCATTGGGTATAGTAGAAGCAAGTGTGCTATTTTATTTGTTTTATCATTTAACTTTAATTGCGAGAGCGCGGCTGCGAGGCAGCCCCCAGCACTGTCACCGCTTAAGGCTATTCTGTTGATGTTAACTTTAAGATTTTCTGCATTCGCATGAAACCAGTCGAAGCCATCCTCACAATCATTTAAAGGAGTAGGGTAAGGGTGTTCTGGTGCTTTCCTGTAACTTATCGCGAGAATTGTTATTCCTAATTTTGAACACAAATTTAGATGTCTTGAATCATTACTCTCGGGCAATCCCATAACAAGACCACCTCCATGGATATGCACTAAACCAGCTGAGGTGTTAGCATGATTGGGGTCATTATTTTTATATAAAATTGCTTTTGACTGGCTCCCATCTCTCAGTGTAATTATTATTTCATTACGCGTGACATTATTTGGTACTTGTTGCTGAAGCACTGAAAGGCTTTTCACTACATCTCTGTATGCGTTTAAGGTTAGTTGGTTTTCGAGCTTTAAATCCAACTCTTGCATCGAGGTGACTAATGGTTTCAGATCACTGGCTACTAAGTGAAGACTTTTTGAGGACATCTTTTTTATTTCCTAATTTATTTATTGATCTAACTATTAATAAAAATGGCTAACTTTACACTCTCTTTCCTGGCAAACAGAGTTTATAAATACATGCGAGTTATTAATGAGATGGTCAACTGCTATGAATGAAGTACCTTAGTTAAGAACCTCTCGTGTATTTTTCTGTTAATGTCTTGCTTCTAATTGATTAAGCCTTAAAAATAGTAGTGAGATTTATTTTTTATAAATATATGAAAAGTGGGTATCTGGTTATAAGAAAACAAATATGTAGAGTTAAATATTTAATTCATAAACATTGGAGGTATTTCATGGGAAGAGTAGCCGGTAAAATTGCTTTAGTCACGGGAGGGGCATCGGGTCTTGGTTTTGCAGATGCAAAAATTTTAGTCGAAGAGGGCGCAAAAGTAATTCTAACTGATGTAGATGTAGAAAAGGGCAAGGCAGCAGCTTCAAATATAGGATCTTCCGCTACCTTTATCAAACATGATGTTAGTTCTGAACAAGATTGGATCGACGTTATAAATGAAATCGATGAGTTACATGGTAACCTTGATATTTTGATAAATAATGCTGGTATTGTTTTTATGTCAGACCCCGTTAATTGTACTTTAGAGGAGTTTCGTACCTCTAACAGTATTATGTCCGAGGGCGTTTTTCTGGGTATGAAATATTCTATGCCCCTGCTACAAAAATATAACGGTGGTTCTATTGTTAATATGTCCTCAACCGCGTCTCATCTAGGATACCCTATGATTGCATATTCAGCTGCAAAAGGAGCTGTTAGATCAATGACAAAATCTATGGCTGTTTACTGCAAAGCCGAGTCTTTACCAGTGCGTTGTAATTCTGTTCATGCAGGTGGCATTGAAACACCAATGGTTCAGTTTGCTCAAGGAAGAGTTGGTGAAGCACCTATTGATGTTCCGACTAAAGGAGTATTATCTGCGGGGTCACTGGGAACACCAAAAGATGTAGCTAATATGATTTTATACTTAGCCTCTGATGAATCAAGATTTGTTACAGGTGCTGAATTTCTCATCGATAATGGGCTTATAGCCAGCCCAGTATATTAAGGAATTTTTATGGACTTAAACCTAAGGAAAAAAAATGTTTTAATTACTGGGTCGACTAAAGGAATAGGACGCAGAATTGCAAACTTGTTTGCTGAAGAAGGAGCTAATGTAGCCATTTGTTCTCGCTCGCTTAAGAGCGTCAATAAAGCTGTAAGCGAAATAAGTCTTATTGCCGATGGAAAAATTATTGGTTCCTCATGTGATGTAAAAAATAAAGAAGACTATGTTTCCTGGATAAATGATATGGCGAATGAACTAGGAGGTGTAGATATTTTCATCCCAAACGTATCAGCAGGTGGTGGTATGGACAGTGAGAAAAATTGGTGGGAAAATTTTGAGATTGATATTCTTGGTACTGTGAGGGGTGTTGAAGCCGTCATACCTCATATGGAACAAAGTCAAGGCGGTTCAATTGTTATGATAAGTACAACAGCTGCTGTTGAAACATTTGTAGCCCCGCAGTCTTATAATGCCATGAAAGCTGCATTAATTACATATGCAAAGCAATTATCTCAAGTTCATGGTGAGAAGGGGGTACGTATCAATAGCGTTTCTCCTGGGCCCATCCATTTTGATGGTGGAGCTTGGGATAAAATTAAAACTTCAAATAAAATGTTTTACCAAAAAACTGAAAAAACTCATGCACTTGGAAGATTGGGCACTCCTGAGGAGGTTGCCAATGCTGTTGTGTTTTTATCAAGTTCTGCGTCTAGTTGGATAACAGGAGTGAACTTGGTAGTTGATGGTGGCTATACTAAGAGAGTTCAATTTTAATAATACAGGCTGTGAGCAGATAAATTTTTTACTAAAAAATCATATCTTAAAATTAAGTAAAAAGCATTGACCATTATTTTAAATAGAGTTTTTGATAAAACTAACAAATGGCTAGAATAGCGTTAGTTAGCAGTTTTTATTATTTATCGCTAAATAATTAAGAATTTAGAAAAATGATTTCCATATAGTTATAAAAGACTATCTTGAAACATAGGTTCATCTAGTAAAATTAAACTGTAAAACAAAATTTTAAGTACAAGGATATTTATGAGCTTGCAACAAAGCAGAGACCAGCTGTTGAGTGCTTATCGTCAAATGAAGACTATTCGTGAGTTTGAAGAGCGCCTCCATAAAGAGATAATGACGGGAGAAATCGCTGGATTCACTCATTTATACTCTGGTCAAGAAGCAGTAGCTGTTGGGGTTTGTCAGCACTTGGACACAGAAGACTTGATAGTTTCTACCCATCGCGGTCATGGTCATTGTATTGCAAAAGGTTGTGATGTGAAAGGAATGATGGCTGAAATTTATGGCCGTTCAACTGGTTTAGGAAAAGGTAAGGGTGGGTCAATGCATATTGCTGACTTTGATAAAGGCATGTTGGGTGCCAATGGTATTGTGGGCGCTGGCGGTCCTTTGGCTGTTGGTGCTGCGCTTTCTGCCAAGCTCGATGGGAAGGGGAAGGTTGGAATATGCTTTTCTGGTGAGGGCTCAATTAATCAAGGAGCAGTTTTTGAAGCAATGAATATGGCAAAAGTTATAAATGCACCGGCAATTTTTATAATCGAAATAAATGGTTACTCTGAGCATACGGGTGCTAGTTATTCCGTTGGCGGTGTTGATATTGCAAAACGTACTGAAGGTTTTGGGTTAAAGACTATCGAGGCTGACGGGTGTGATTATCATACAGTTTACGACTCTATGGCAGAATTATTAGATTACTCACGGTCGGGAAATGGACCTAGTGCTGCAGTTTTTAATACAACACGGTTTTTCGGGCATTATGAAGGGGACCCGCAAAACTATAGGGAAAAAAATGAAGTTAAAGATCATCGATCTAACAGAGACTGTTTGAAAAAATTCTGTAAAGATAATTTACCCAACGGAACTGTTACACAATCAGATCTAGATGAAATTGATAAGAGCGTTATGGTTCTAATTGATGAGGCAGTAAAAGAGGCACGGAATGCGCCGCCAACACCAATGGAAGAGATGGAATCTGACGTTTACATCTCTTACGAATAGGAGTTCAGGATGGCTATAAAGACTTACAGAGAAGCTTTAAATGAAGTTATGCATTCTGAGATGGAGCGTGATTCTAACGTATTTGTATGCGGCGAAGACATATCTGGCGGGGCAGGTGGAACCTCAGGTGAAAGAGAGGCTAGTGGAGGTATTTTTGGTGTAACTGCAGGGTTATTGCCTAGGTTTGGTGAGGACAGAGTTATTGATACTCCAATATCAGAAAATACTATAGTTGGTATGGCTGCTGGTGCTTCATTAGCAGGAAAAAGGGGCGTAGCTGAAATAATGTTTGCGGACTTTGTTACTCTGGCATTGGATCAAATGATGAATCAAGCTGCTAAGTTTCGCTATATGTCCGGAGGAAAAGCTAAATGCCCTATAGTTATAAGAGTTCCATATGGTGCTGGTATGAATATGGGGGCGCAACATTCTCAAACTATGTACAATATAGTCACATCTGTACCGGGACTAAAGTGCGTAATGCCAACGAGTCCGGCTGATGCAAAGGGTTTACTAACCGCAGCTATTCGCGATGATGATCCTGTCGTATTTTTCGAACATAAAGCTATGTATGGAAGAAAAGGTGAAGTACCTGATGGTGAATATATCATACCTTTCGGTCAAGCAGCACTTCTTAATAAGGGTGATGACGTTTCTATTATTGCTATGGGTAGAATGGTACTATTTGCTGAAGAAAGTATTATAAAATTAAAGTCGGAAGGAATTAATTGCGACTTAATAGATTTAAGAACTACAAGTCCTTTAGACGAAAATGCTATCCTTGATAGTGTTGAAAAGACAGGTCGTGTTGTAATAGTAGATGAATCGACACCTAGATGTTCTCTGGCATCAGATATAGCAGGATTTATAGTGAGTCATGGATTTTCGTCATTAAAAGCCCCTGTGCAGCAAGTAACTTCACCTCATGCTCCCGTACCTTTTGCACGTGAGTTAGAGCGTGCATATGTTCCAAGTCCCGACAATATCTCTTCTGCAGTAAGAAGAGTAATGAATTATAAATAGGCTGAATTATGACAAAAAAAATTAGAGCTTTTACAATGCCGAAGTGGGGTATTGAAATGGAAGAGGGTGTGATCCGTGAATGGCATGCTAATGTTGGAGATAAAGTAAATGAAGGTGATATATTTGTTGTTATCGAGACTGATAAAATCGCAAACGATGTTGAGCTTGAGTTTTCATCCACTCTACGTTGGAGGATAGACGGTGAAGGTGATGCCTATCCAGTTGGTGCTCTTATTTCTATTTTTGCAGAAGAGTCTGTTACTAATGAAGAGGTTGAGGTTTTTCGAAATAACTTTGTAGCTGTAGATGCTAGCTTTGCAAATTCTAAAGAAAGTGATGTGCCTTTAAATACTTCCACAGAGAATACCAAAGTTCCTCTTAACCTTTCTATTTCACCCATGGCAAAAGAACTTGCTGAAAACTTAGGAGTTGATTTAACTTCAGTTGAAGGCAGCGGCCGAAAAGGTCGTGTTTCTTTGCAAGATGTAGAGCAAGCAGCAAAAGCGCAAGGCCTGTATTCTATAGAAAACAGTGATGAAAATAACCCCCACGAAGTCATAAAACTTACATCAATGCGAAAGACTATTGCAAAACGACTAACAGAGGCAAACAGAGATATACCTCACTTTTATTTACGATGTAAAATTAATATGGATAATTTGATTAAAAGCCGTGAGGCAAATAAACAAGGTTCAATAAATGACTACGTATTGAAAGCATGCGCTATAGCATTGAAAGCTGAGCCAGATGTCAATGTTAATTTTATGGGTGAAACCATTCATCGGTTTAAGCATGCAGATATAAGTGTGGCTGTGGCCACTGATAGAGGCTTAATTACCCCTATAATTCGTTCGGCAGATGATAAGACAATATCAGAAATATCAAGTGAAATGAAAGAATTAGGCCATAAAGCTAAAAATGAAACATTGCAGCCATCTGACTATCAAGGCGGTACTTTTAGTTTATCAAATTTAGGCATGATGGGGATATCAAGTTTTGATGCCGTTGTTAATCCGCCTATGGCCGCTATATTAGCTGTTGGATCATTAGAGGAGACTGTACTTCCTAATGGGGAGTGTACCAAATTAATGAATGTGACATTATCATGTGACCATAGGGCTATCGACGGAGTTTTAGGAGCTAAATGGCTTCAGGCATTTCGTGAGGCTTTAGAGAGACCTGAAAACTTATAGATTTATATATAGCTTCTAATTGGTTTATACTTACTATCGCAATCAAGCAGTAAACAAATGTTGAATTAGTTTCAGATTTTTTTATAAATTTGAATTTGAGGTATTTAAGTCTTTTTATGATAAACCAGAGTGTGTCCATGGCCGAGAGTAAAAAAAAGCTTAGCGTAAGTTTGATAGTTGGTGGAGATTATCATGATTTAGATTACGTTCGTCACAGATTATTAGGCTATCTTCTTGAGGTACCGAATTTACGAACACGTTGTTTCGAAAACTTTGATGATATTGAAGGCATTTGTAATTCAGATTATCTTATAACATATACTTGCAATGCCGTCCCCAAGCCAGAACAAGTTCCTCATCTACGAAATTTTCTGATATCTGGAAAACGATGGCTGGCCCTACACGGAACTAATTCTTGGTTAACCTTAAATGAAAATAAAGAGTGGTATACCCCAGCTGGGCATGAAGAGTACTTTAAGCTAATTGGTTCCCAATTTGCAGCCCATCCGCCAATTGAACCCTATGCAGTTAGTGTGATTGATGATGATCACATTGTTTCTGAAGGTTGCGATGACTTTGAAGTAGTAGGTGGAGATGAGTTGTATTATATGCATATGTTTGATGATGTCCGTGTTTTAATGGAGGCTACTACTCAAGGTGAAGCCCGTGGATTTGCAGAGCGCACATGGAATTCAGGAATGACCCACCCAGTTCTTTATGAGAAAAAAATTGAAAATGGAGCAATACTTTATTGTACCCTTGGGCATAGAAGGGGACATTGGGATATGGAACCCCTTACCAATTATTATAAAAAAGAAGAACTGGGTGCTTGGGAGCTCCCTATTTTTGATAGAATTTTAAGGAACTCAATCAAATGGCTACAAGAAAAATAATTATTAAATCTCTAAACCTTGATACCGAAGCAGTTGATTGAAGATAAAAGCCAAATTATATTTAATTTAATCGAAGTAGTTTATAAAAAATAAACCTTTACAGATTAGTCTTCTATATTAGCTCAAACACTCACTCTTATGAATTAGATATGAAATTATTTATTTTGTTATTTTTTTTATTGGTCTCTAGTAAAGTAAATGCAGTAGAAAACCAGGACTGTTCAGATTGGGAAAAAACCATTAAAAAAGGACTTGGAATGATAAGCCCTGGTATTGCTCAAGAGGGTATGGATCTAGTAAAGTCGGGTTTAAGCGACTGTCTCGGTGATTTCTTTTCGAAGGGTGCACACTATGAGGGTGAACGTACTAATGGAAAAATGAATGGCACTGGTATTTTAATATTTCCTGATGGCTCTAAATACGCAGGTGAATTTAAAGATGATCATATGTCAGGTATGGGATCATTCATATTTGCTGATGGTACAAAATACGTTGGGCAGTGGAGCGGTGGTAGGCAAAACGGGAAGGGTACATATAGCTATGTCAATGGCACCCAATACATAGGGGGCTGGAGAAATGGTAGTTTTAGTGGGCAAGGTGTCATATTATATGAGAGCGGAGATAAATACTCTGGAGGCTTTAAGAATGATAAAAAACACGGAACTGGCACTATAACTTATTCTAATGGAGAGAAATATGTTGGTGGGTTTAATGATGGAGCCATGACTGGCCAAGGCATTTATATGTTTCCTAATGGTTCTAACTTGGAAGGATTATTTTATGAGGGTCAGTATGTTCCACAAATTTGTGACAAGGCTGGGCTCCCGGAGGGTTCAGTAGAGAACAAGCAATGTATATTGATGTATATGAATAAAATAATTGGCTAAGTTAATTATTTTTCTTGAATGATTGAATATCATTCATTAAGCGGTCCGAATGAAAAAAATTCTTCTTGCATCCGTCTTTTTTATTAGTTCCTGTCAGCAATCCAGTGATGTTGCAGGTATACAGAATTCTCAATTAGATTTAGGTAAGTCTGATACAACAAAAATAAGTCAAGCCCCCCAAATTATTCTGCCAGGAGCACCGGGGCAGACCTCACAAACACTAGATGCCAGGGAAGCAATAAAAGTAGCAAATAATAGCTATTCATTCGATGATGCTTCTTTCATGAGGAATATGATACCACATCATAGTCAAGCTGTTGAAATGTCTAATCTGGTGGCTGCCCGTACAAACAAAGAAGAAATAATTGCGCTAGCTGGCCGGATAAAGGCATCTCAGGCTGATGAAATTAAGTTTATGCAAGATTGGCTATCAGAAAGAAATGAACAGCTCAAAATGGACAATCATAGCCATCATCATTCTAACCATCAAAAAATGGAAGGCATGGCAAGTCCTGAGCAAATGCAAGAACTGTCAGACTCCACAGGTACTGATTTCGATAAATTATTTTTAAGTCTTATGATCTCGCATCATGAAGGCGCATTAACTATGGTTAAAAATCTCACAGATCAGCCTGGATCAGCATATGATCCTATACTTTATGACTTTACAAGTGATATCCGTAATGATCAGACAAGTGAAATTGAGCTTATGAGCGCTATACTTAGCTCATTCTCTTCAGACCCAAGGGCCACACTTTCAGCTGGTTTTCTGGATGCTGAAGAGGCGTCAATGAATTTAGAGCTTATAAGTTTTTCACCCAAGCCTGCAGGTTTTTTTGATCCCAATAACCCCTCAGGGATACCGCCTGTTATTACAGATGATAACGAAGAATTTGAAAGCCGTGTTGATGATGGACAAAGTTTAGATGGTACTGAATGGAGTGATCGTTCACCATTATTGAGTTTTTCTAACACAGATATGGCATTTCATAAGGATATATTAGTAGCAGGAAATTATCATGGGTTTAATATCTATAAACTCCAAAATGACGGCATTCCTGAGCTCTACAGCTCTGTAGTTTGTCCCGGCGGACAAGGTGATGTTTCTATAGTAGGCGACTTACTGCTTATGTCTGTAGAACAGACACGTGGGCGTGTTGATTGCGGTTTGCAGGGAATAAGTGAGGATGTAAGCAAAGACCGCTTTAGGGGTCTTAGGATTTTTGACATTAGTAATCTGGCAGTTCCTGTACAAGTGGGACAAGTTCAGACATGCCGAGGATCGCACACGCATTCTGTTGTTGAACAAGATGATACCCGATTGATAGTTTATAACTCAGGAACATCATCTATACGAGAAGAGGAAGAGCTTGCAGGCTGTGTTGGTAGAATTCCTGGAGATAACCGGACAGCGCTTTTCCGTATAGATGTGATTGAAATTCCATTAGCTGACCCCTCGAAGTCTCGAATAATCGACAGCCCAGCTGTTTTTGCTGATGAGAAGACTGGAAGATTAGCCGGCTTGTGGCAGGGAGGTGATCACGGAGATTCTACACAAGACACTAGACAAACCGACCACTGTCACGACATTACTGTTTTTCCTGAAGTTAAGATTGCAGCGGGAGCGTGTTCAGGAAATGGTATTATTTTTGATATTTCAAATCCGCTAAAACCAAAGCGTATAGACGAGGTTGTTGACCCTGGTTTTGCTTATTGGCATTCTGCCACTTTCAATAATGATGGGACAAAAGTTCTTTTTACTGATGAGTGGGGAGGCGGCGGCCGCCCAAGGTGTCGAGTGTATGATCCAAAAGATTGGGGAGCTGACGCGATCTATGATATTGAAAATGGTAAGTTAGCTTTTAAAAGCTACTACAAAATACCTGCACCTCAGTCTGATACCGAAAACTGCGTAGCACACAATGGCGCAATTGTTCCGGTTCCAGGAAGAGATATTTTTGCGCAGGCTTGGTATCAAGGCGGATTGTCTGTAATTGATTTTACGGATTCATCTAACCCCGTCGAAATTGCATACTATGATAGAGGCCCTATAAATAAGGATAAGCTAGTTACGGGTGGTTACTGGTCTACTTATTGGTATAAAGGTAAAGTTTATGGTACTGAAATAACTAGGGGGTTAGATGTATTTTCGTTGCTTCCAAGTGAATATTTAAGTGCGAATGAGATTGCTGCCGCTGAACTTGCTGATCAGGGGGATACATTTAATCCTCAACAGCAATTTTCTGTGTCATGGCCTGCTGAACCTGTAGTAGCGAAGGCTTACGTAGATCAGCTAAGCCGTAGCAATATAATTACTGTTGAAAAGGCAGCTGTATTCATCGAAGACTTGGATAGAGCTGAAAAGCTGTTGAATGAGAACCAGCTAGATGAAAAGCTGTCAAATTCATTAAAAATTCATGCTAACGCAATACAATATGCAGATCTTTCTAATGTCTTTTTAGCATTAGCTGAACGACTTCAATAACATATCTCATTCTATTTTTAGGTGTATTTGATTTTTTGTTTTTAGAGGTGAAAATTACCTGATAAAAACGGGTACAATCACTAATAATATTAAAGTATAAACCAATATAGAGCTCACAATTAAAAATATTTGGAAGTTACTGCTTATTTTTTCTTTAGTTTGGGCAATAAGTTGTGGCCAAGTATAAGATACAAAGTCACCTTGACTCATCACGGAAACTAAACGGTTATCAGAGTCGACTACAGGTAATCTACGGAAACGCTCATTAGACATTATTCTTAGCCAGTCTGATAGTTTATCTGTTTCTTTAGCTGTCCGTATCTCACTTGTCATAATCTCACTGACAACAGTAATGGATGGGTCAAGTTCTTCTGCAACCACTCGGCGAAATATATCTCGCTCAGTCATTAAGCCTAGAACTTCATTTTTATCGTTGACTATAACTATGGAGCCATAGTTTTTGTTAGCCATGAGTTTAGCCGCAGCTAATACTGTTGTTTCAGGAGCACACGTTAATGGACTTGGCTTGCTTTTATATTCAGGACGACCTTTAATTTGCATAAACTAATTAATCCTTTTCGTTTTTTATGTATTGTAAATACACAATTCAATGTAATTCTAGTCAAATGTGACATATTCATTATTATGTGTCTATACATAAGAAATAGAATAAAGTGTTTATGTGTAATTCGATAAAAAGATATTCGTTTTAAGGCCCGATAATCTCAAAATCTAAGCCAGCATGAGTAATTAAGCGTTTAGTAAGCTTATCGCCCATAATCGTGGCCGGGGTCCAGAATCCTCCTTTGGTGTTTTTAGGTACATCTTTTGCTAAGCAGATAGCAGATTGTGCCAGCATTTTAGCCGTTGATCCATACCCAGGGTCTTGATCACCTGTTATTCTGCATTTAACTTTAGTACCGTCCGATGTTGTTCCGGTAAACAGTAGTTCATATTCACCGCTAAGCTGTTCTTTTTTGCTCGGTCCTTCTCCCGGTTTAGGAAGGATGTAGTTTTGAAGCAGCCAGCGTGTAGGAGGAATTATCAATCCAGCCATAACAGAAGCTAGTCCAATATTTATACTGTGCGCCTTCCATTTTCCGATATTGCCCTTACCCATGAGAACTGCTTCTTCATAAAGAAAATCAGTACCGTAACTATTTCCGCTGAGAGCATTAGATCTATGAATTACTCTAGAGTTTATGGCGGCCATTATAAATGGGGCAACCCAGTTTTCATATTCTTCATCGTAGGAAACTTTTATGTTGCTTTGAAATAATGTAAAATTATGGCTCGGAGGACATAGACTATAGGGGTTTTTTAGTTCTTTACGAAGTTTAGAATCACGTGATGCCTCTTTTAAGAGGTTTATAATACTTGCAATTGTTCCGCCCGAGGCTCCACCCTTCATTTTCAACACTCGCATATTAATTTTATTGCAATTCTGGCCAGTTTTTTTTAACGCTTTCTGTTGAAGAAAATGTACCCCTAAATCTGAGGGAATTGAGTCAAACCCACAACAATTTACAATCCAGGCACCATTTTTTTTTGCTAGCTTTTCATATTTGTCCTGCATTTTTCTGATCCATTGTGGCTCACCAGTAAGATCGCAATAGTGAGTACCAGTTTCGGCACAGACTTTTACCAGAGTGCTACCGTAAAGTGCGTAAGGCCCAACAGTTGAAACTACAACCTTGGCTCGATTACACATAGCATTTATTGCGTTCTCATCATTAGCATCGGCAACGATAGTCTCAATTTCCGATGCATTGATTTCTTTGGTAAGTTTTTTAAGTTTTTCTTTCGATCGCCCTGCGATAGCCCAGCTCAATGAATTATCATTAAATTTCTGTTTTATATATCGAGTCATAATTTGACCCACAAAACTAGTAGCTCCGAAAATAATTATGTCATACTTTTGATCATTCATAAGAGTACCTTTGTTTCATTTTAACCTCCACTTTACATAGGGTTCTTAGGGGTAAAATTACCAACCTCTATATTATTAAGGACTAGCAACCACATCGTTATGAATATATTCCATCCTTTAAAGAGTTCGGTTGTTCAAATAACTACTGTAATGTATAAATTTTTGGAGGCACCACCCGGAATCGAACCGGGGTACACGGATTTGCAATCCGCTGCGTCACCACTCCGCCATGGTGCCTAAGATGCGGTTGTATAAACAGCGGTTTCCTTCAACGCAATGCGAAAGTAACAAATTTAATGTTTAACTTTACTTCATTAGTACTATTTTAATATAAACCGTTGCGCAGGCTAATATAGCTAGTTTATAGGCAAATAACGTTATTTTTCATGAGTTGTTTATGTTTGATTTTAAAGCTGCCCGTCATCACATGGTTGAAAGCCAGATTCGCACTAGCGATGTAACTAACCTCGAAGTGATAAAGGCGTTTCGAAACTTCTCCCGTGAGAACTTTGTTCCTAAGACGCAGAGGGCTTTAGCTTATGGCGACGCTCATATTGACTTAGGAAACGGACGGGTAATGATCAGGCCAAGAGATTTTGCTAAGATGGTTCAAGCTGCTAAGATATTATCGTCGGACATAGTTTTGGATATTGCTTGCGGGCGTGGTTATTCAACAGCCATTTTAGCACAACTATCCGATACCGTAGTGGGTCTGGACAATAATGAGGCTGATGTTGTTAGAGCAACAGATATACTTACCGATGCTGAAGTCACTAACGCTGCGGTTGTTCAAGGAAAACTCAAAGATGGAGCTGCTAAGCATGGTCCTTTTGATGTAATTTTCGTAAATGGAGCTATTCCAGAGGTCCCTGAAATCTGGACAAATCAATTGGCTGAAAATGGCCGTTTAGTTTGCTTAATCCAGTCTGGATCAATTGGACAGGTTAGAGTTTACACAAAGATAAACAATATTATTGGAGAGACTATAGTTTTTGATGCGAGTGCACCGACTATCCCAGGCTTTAAAACAGAAGAGGTCTTTGACTTTTAGGAAAGATTATGAATCAATATAGAGAAATTATTACATTCATAATACTAGCATTGACAATTAGTTTGTCTCAAGTTGGAAAATCTGAAACTTTCGTTGAAGCCTTGTCTTCAATTTACAACAACAACCCCCAACTTCAAGCTCAACGAATTAAAGTTAAAGAAATTGATGAAAATTATATTCAAGCTATTTCAGAGGGGGGGGTTCAGGCAGGGGTATCTGGATCTCTCGAGACAAATACAGCTAAGCTAAACAGTAATGTTTTTTCACAAACAGATGGTAGTACTAGCGTTAGTGGTAACCCTAGAGCTATTCAACTGCAAATTACTAAGCCACTATATCAAGGCGGCCGAGTAAAATGGTTAAAAAGTCAAACTAGGTCGTCTGTACTTTCAGCTAGAGAAAATTTAAAAAGTTTTGAACAAAATATTTTTATGGCGGGCGCTGAAGCTTATGTTTCTGTTTTACGAAACGAAGAAGTCGCAAGAATAAGAAGAAATAGCGTAAGGGTTCTAACTCGTCAAAAATTAGCGGCTATCGAACGTTTTAATATTGGTGTTGGAACACGTACTGATATAGCTCAAGCCGAGAGCAGGCTGGCATCATCTGAATCTGGTCTTGCTCAAGCAGACTCTCAATTACAATCTAGCAGGGCAGCATTTGTAAGAATTGTAGGCCATGTCGCAGTAGACTTACAAGAGGTGCCTTCATTTGAAATTCCTAAAACTGCTGATGAAATAAAATCTTTAGCTCGCAGTAATAACCCCGATTTATTAGCTGCTTATTTTAGTGGCGATGCAGCTGCATCAGCTATTTCTGTAGCAAAATCGGCTTACCGACCTAAAATCACATTAAATGCTCTTGCCGGTAGTTCCAGAGGGCAAACTTTTGGTATCGGTGATTCAGATCAATTAGCTTTAGCGGCTAGAGTAAGCGTGCCTATTTTCACAAGTGGTATGAATAGATCTAGAGTACGGAAGGCTAGTTTAGCAAAGGCTCGTCTGGACTTTGAATTACGTGATCTTGAGTTGTCTATTGATCAAATCGTTGAGCAATCATGGCATGAGTTAAATGCATCACGCCTTGCTCTTGTAGCTAGTAACACACAGGTATCAGCTGCCGAAGTAGCTTTCGAAGGTGTTAGCTTAGAGCAAGAGCTGGGGCTGAGAAATGTTTTAGATCTTTTAAACGCAGAACAAGAAGTATTAAATGCTAAATTATCGGTAGCTGATGCACGATATAATGTTTCTATAAATGAATTTAAGATTCTAATGTCAATGGGAGCTTTTCATTCGGAAGGTATTGACCTTCCCGTTTCATTTTATAACCCAGAAGGTTATTTTGAAGATATTAGTGATAATAAAATGTCAAATTTATTAAAGAAATTCGAGTAGAAGCATTTTAGTTATCTTACATTTAAATTTATATTCTTATTTGGAAATAAATTAAAAATTACTCATTTTAAATTAGAGCCTTTTAATGATTAGCAACTCAGTCTAAAGAAATTTATAGCTATTATTTACAATTTTTTAGGGTAGCTTGTACACGGATATACTAATGCTTAAGAATAAATTTAATGCTTCTGAAGTCGAACCGCGCCTCTATAAAGCTTGGGAGGATAGTGGTGCTTTTAAGCCGAGAAAATCCAGACCTACGGATACTCCTAATGATAACTTCTCAATAATTATACCGCCCCCCAATGTTACAGGAAGCCTGCATATGGGGCATGCAGTCAATAACACCATACAAGATATATTAATCAGATATAATCGCATGCTAGGAAAAGCTGTTTTATGGCAACCTGGTACAGATCATGCCGGTATAGCGACACAAATGGTTGTTGAGAGAAAGTTATCTGCAGAGAATAAGCATCGCAAAAATATGACGCGTGATGAATTTTTAGGGCATGTATGGAAATGGAAATCTGAAAGCGGAGGTAATATAAATCAACAATTGCGTAGATTGGGTTCCTCTTGTGACTGGTCGCGCGAAAAGTTTACTCTTGGTGATCCTGAAAACTCAGATGATAATATGTCTGAGGCAGTCACTAAAGCTTTTGTTGATATGTATAATAAAGGTTTGATTTATAGGGATAAGCGACTTGTGAATTGGGACCCACATTTTCAAACTGCAATTTCTGACTTAGAAGTTGAAAACATAGAAAAAGATGGAAGCTTTTGGCATTTTAAATACCCGCTAGAGGGTGGAGAAACTTATACATACTTAGAAAAAGACGACGAAGGTAATATTTTATTATCAGAGGTGCGTGATTACATCTCAATAGCGACGACAAGGCCTGAGACTATGCTTGGGGATGGAGCTGTAGCTGTTCATCCAGATGATAAAAGATACGCTTCAATAATTGGAAAAAAAGTTAAGCTCCCTATTTCAAATAGATTGATACCAATTATTTCGGATGAATACCCAGATCCAGATTTTGGTTCGGGGGCTGTAAAAATAACGGGAGCTCATGATTTTAATGATTATGAGGTTGCTAAAAGACATAATATACCCCTGTACAGTTTAATGGATGAACGTGGGGTGATGGTAGATAGTGAATTTATGCCTAAAAAATATGTTGGTATGGATAGATTTCAGGCAAGAAAAGAAGTTGTTAAAGATATTGAGGAAGAGGGGTGCCTACTTTTAATTGAAGATAAAAAAGTTATGCAACCGTTTGGTGATAGGTCCGGAGTTATTATTGAGCCTATGTTAACGGACCAGTGGTTTGTTGCGGCAGATAAGTTATCTGAAAATGCAATAAATAAAGTTAATAATGGTTCTATTAAGTTTGTACCAGATAACTGGAAGAAAACGTATGACCACTGGATGAATGATATTCAGCCTTGGTGTATTTCAAGGCAATTATGGTGGGGGCATCAAATCCCAGTTTGGTATGGTTATGCTAAAGATATTATCAAGGATAAGACTTTAAATACTAAAAAAGACGATAATAAAAAGCGATTAATAGAATTTGTGGCTCAGAATCAGGCAGAAGCTATTTCCATGGCTGAAGCTTATTACGGATGCACTGTGAGGATTGATGATCATGCAGATGAGGCAGAAAATAAAGTTGTTAAAATTTGGCGTGATCAGGATGTTCTGGACACCTGGTTTTCTTCAGGTTTATGGTCATTTTCAACGATGGGCTGGCCTAAAAAAACAGAAGAATTGAGCAGGTTTTATCCAACTTCAACATTAGTTACTGCATTTGATATTATTTTTTTCTGGGTAGCACGAATGATTATGCTGGGTTTGCACTTTATGGATGATGTCCCTTTTAACGATATATATATCCACGCTCTTGTGCTCGATGAGCAGGGTAAAAAAATGTCTAAATCCATTGGTAATACTTTAGACCCTCTTGATTTAATTGACGGCGTTCAAATTGATGAATTAATATTAAAGCGCACACGAGGACTTAAAAACCCTGATTCTGCACCGAAGATAGCTAAGGCTACTCGTAAACAATATCCTGAAGGTTTTGAAGCATATGGTGCAGATGCCTTAAGATTCACTCTAGCTTCCATGGCAGGGCAGGGCAGGAATATACGCTTATCAGTTGATAGAATAGCAGGGTATAGAAATTTCGGTACTAAATTATGGTCTGCGGCCACTTTTGGGCAGCTCAACAAATGTACTCCTTCCAATTCATTTTCTCCTAAGGATGTGAATCACGTTTTGAATAAATGGATTGTTTCGAAAGCAAGTAAAACAATTGAAACTGTAACAAATTTTATAGAATCTTATCGATTTAATGATTCTGCTGATGAAATTTACAAATTTTCTTGGGATACATTTTGTTCTTGGTATTTAGAATTGGTCAAACCTATTTTATCTGATTCTCATAATGCTTTTAATAGAGAAACTCGTGAAACCTTTGCTTGGGTCTTTGATCAAATATTAAAGTTATTACACCCTTTTATGCCATTTATAACCGAAGAACTTTGGCATAATTTATCCGCGAACCGAGATAAAATGCTTATAGTTACCGACTGGCCAGAATTACCTGTAGATATAAATGAGGAAAGTTCTATTTCTGATGTTGAGTGGCTCCAAATGTTAATAACAAACTTGCGTTCTGTGCGGGCTGATATGAATATTCCTCCAAGTAAAATGGCTCCTTTATTAGTGCTCTCGGCTAGTTTAGATAAAAAATTAAATTTGTTTGCGGATCAATTGAAGCCTATGGCAAGGGTATCTAGCATAAGCCTTTCAGGCGATGTTCCTCGCGGTGCTCTTCAGACTGTGGTCGATGGCGTTACATATGCTATCCCGCTCGACGGGTTACTTGATAAAACAGTTGAACGAGACCGCTTAAATAAGGAAATCTCCAAGATTGAGGTGGAAATTAGCAAAATAGATAATAAGCTCTCCAATCATGCTTTTGTAAGTAACGCTCCTGAGAAAGTGGTTGTTCTCCAAAAAGACCGCAAGTTATCTTATTTAAATGAACTCGAAAAACTTAATTTAGCCCTAGTGAATCTAAATTAATTATAGGTCAAAAGTCCCAATAACAGGTACGTGATCGGACGGTTTTATTCCGTCTCTGACGTTTTTATCTATCACGAGGTCTATTATGGTGTCTGCCGCCTGAGCAGATAGTAGAATGTGATCAATTCTTATTCCATGATTATTTTGCCAAGCTCCTCGTTGATAGTCCCAGAATGTATATTGACCAGGTCTATTGTCCATCTGCTCAAAAGCTTCTGTAAGCCCTAAGTTTAATAAGCTTCTCCAGTGAAAATGTGTCTCTTTTCGGAAAGCAGCGTCACCGATCCAGCTTTTATAATCATATACGTCTTTATTCCCCGGTATGACGTTGTAGTCACCGGCCAATACAGTAGGCAATTCATCATTCAATAATATTGCAACATGGTCTTTCAAACGCCGCATCCAGTTAAGTTTATATTCATACTTTTTCGTAAAAATGCCATTTTCATCAAATACAGGATTACCATTTGGGAGGTAAATTGATGCTACACGAAATAATTTCTTAGGACCTGCTATTATTGCTTCTATGTAACGTGATTGCTCATCATTATCATCACCTGGAAGCTTTGTTTTGACCTCTTCGATAGGATATTTAGAGAGTATAGCTACACCGTTATAGCTTTTTTGCCCATGAGTTTCAATATTGTAACCTAGTGTTTCAATCTCTAATCGAGGAAAGGTTTCATCTATTGTCTTTATTTCTTGCAAGCAGACAACATCAGGGTTTGTGGTTTTTAGCCATTCAATTACGGCATGCATCCGTGCATTTATCGAATTTACGTTCCAAGTAGCTATTTTCATACTTAGGTTATTTAACCTCTAGTAACTGCATGTTAAAAATAAGTGTAGCGTTTGCTGGTATGCCTGGGCGCCCTGCGGGTCCATATGCTAAATCACCCGGCACATAAAGTATCCATGCTGAACATGGTTTCATAAGGCTAAGAGCTTCATTCCAACCTTTAATAAAAGCGTTTGCATTGTATTCTAAGGGCTGTCCCCGTTCATAAGAGCTGTCAAAGATATTACCATCAGGAAAATACCCATGATAATTTGCCCTTATTACTTGCGGTCCAATTGGTGAGATTCCATTACTTATACCTTCATTCACTATTTTATATTGTAAACCACTTTTAAGTGTCATAACGCCATCTCTGAGGCTATTTTCCTCATGCCATTTTGCATAATCACCTGTCGCTTCAGGTGCTGCATCAACATATTGTTCTACATTGGTTATTATTTGATCAGAAGGACAAGTTGTTACTTCAGAAATTTCATTTTTTTGACTCAATGTGTCAGGAGTATTCGGCGTACAGGCGATCATAGTTAAGTATGGCGCACTTATAATGAATGATTTTAAGGACATGTTTCTCTCCATTTTTATTTTATAAATTATCTAGCTAATTCTTTCATTGCATTTTCTAATCCCGATAAAGTCATCGGAAACATTCTTTCTTCACCAATTATATCTTGTATCATTTTGGTGGACTGCGAATACTGCCAGTATTTTTCTTCAGTTGGATTAATCCAAATTAAATGTGGATATACATCAGTAAGTCTTTTGAGCCATACTGCTCCTGATTCTTCATTCCAGTGTTCAACTGAGCCACCTCGCATAGCTACTTCATATGGGCTCATTGCTGCATCCCCAACTAAAACGACTCGATAGTCAGATGGAAATTTATGCAGTATGTCCCACGTTGGGGTTACTTCTTTCATCCGCCTTATGTTATCTTTCCAAACATGCTCATAAATGCAGTTATGAAAATAAAAGTATTCTAATCTTTTAAATTCACTTCTAGCTGCTGAAAATAAATCCTCCGCCTGTCTGACATGAGCATCCATTGAGCCACCGATATCAAAAAAGGTCAAAACTTTCACTGCATTTCGTTTTTCGGGTCTCATCTTAATATCAAGCCAACCTTTTTTGGCCGTACCGCGAATTGTACCGTCTAAATCAAGTTCATCAACGGCGCCTTCGCGCGCAAACTTCCTTAACCGTCTAAGGGCAACTTTTATGTTTCTGGTGCCTATTTCACGATCACCGTCTAGGTTTTTAAAATTACGTTTGTCCCATACTTTTACTGCTTTTCCATGTCTTCCTTCTCTTTGTCCGATCCTAATGCCTTCTGGATTATAGCCGTATGCTCCAAATGGTGACTTCCCTGCAGTACCAATATTTTTATTACCGCCTTCATGTCTTTTATCTTGATTCTCAAGTCTCTCTTTAAGTGCTTCCATGATTTTATTGAAGTCGCCGAGAGATTCTATTTCTGCCATCTCCTCTGGGGTTAGGTTAGCCTCTGCTAAAGCTCTAAGCCAATCTGCTGGTATTTCATGGTCTTCTTGCCCAAAAATATCAGATAAATAATCTATTCCGCGAAAAATATGAGAGAAAACTTGGTCAAATTTATCGAGATCTCTTTCATCTTTAACTAACGTTGTCCGTGAAAGATAATAGAATTCATTTAAACTATCATTTGCTACGTTTTTGTCTACGCCCTCTAATAGCGTCAGGTACTCCCTTATGGATACAGGTATTTTAGCGGACCTAAGCTCTTTAAAGAATTTTTGAAACATTATAAGACAGTTTCTCGCTAATTGGTGTAAGGGTTGTTATATCTTTCACAAACTTCAACTCTTTTCAATAGCATGATTAAGACTTATAGAACCTTATTAATAGGTAAAACGTAATTGCAATATGAGAAATTATTTAAGACCAACTATCATTCTTGTTATACTAGCGTTGATGCTCGGTGTAATCTGTCTAAGTTCACCTAAACCAAAAAAGATAAATGAACAAATAATCTTCGATATTGCCTCGACTTATGACGCAAGAATTATTCGTGACACCTATGGGGTACCGCATATTTTTGGCGAAACTGATGCGGACGCTACATTTGGATTTGGTTATGCACATGCTGAGGATGATTGGGAAACCATACAGGATGTATTAATTTCAGCACGTGGTATGTCCTCTCAATTCAAGGGAAAGGCATCGGTAGCTACAGATTATCTGTTTGACTTGTTCAAAGTTAAAGAAGCGGTTGAAAAAAAATATGATACGCATATCAACACAGATACCAAAGCGGTAATAAAAGCTTATGCAGATGCTATAAATTTATTTGGTTTAGAAAATAAAGATAGAGTCCTAGACGGTGTTTTACCAGTAACTGAAGCAGATATTGTTGCTGGATTTACATGGGCAACTCCCTTTTTTTATAGACTGGATGGACAGCTTGAGGAGCTATTTACGAGCGAGAACAAACCTGAAGTTTCACCGTGGCAACAACAATCAAATATGAATTTACCTGAGGCTGTTAGGGGCTCTAATGGATTCGCAATAGCTCCAATTAGATCTGATGATAAACATACTCGTTTAATAGTGAACTCCCATCAACCTATGAACGGCCCATATGCATGGTACGAAGCCCATGTGGTATCTAAAAATATGAATTTTGCAGGAGCTACCTTTCCAGGCACCCCGATACTTGTGCAAGGTGTAAGTCCAGACTTAGGTTGGACACAAACAGTGAATGCCCCTGACTTGGTTGATATTTACTCACTTGAAGTGGATAATATCAAAAGACCATCAAAATACAAACTCGATGGAAAGTGGAATAAATTTGAAAAATCATGGTCAACTTTTCGAGTTAAGCTTTGGGGTCCTTTCTCATTTCCAATAATTAAATCAATTCTTTGGTCTGCCCACGGGCCTGTTCTCAAAACACCAACGGGAGTTTATGCCATTAGGTTTGCTGGTTTGCAGGAGGTAGGTGCAATTCAACAGTGGTACGATATGAGCAAGGCAAAAAATATAGATGAATGGAAAAAAGCAATATCTCAAAATGGTGTACTTAGCTTTAATATAACCTATGCCGATAAAGAAGGTAATATAGGTGAGGTGTATAATGCTAGAATGCCAAAGCGTATTGAAGGAGTTGATTGGACAAAGCATTTACCAGGGGATACATCTGATTTAATTTGGGATGAATACCTATCCACTGATAAACTTCCTCAATTATGGAACCCTTCATGTGGTTGGTTATTTTCAGCCAATTCAACACCCTTTAAAATTACTGACCCTGCATGTGATAATAACCGCTCCGACTATTCAAATACAATGGGTATTGAAGAGAGGTTTACTAATAGAGCAAGACGTTCAATAGCTTTGTTTAGTTCAGACTCCAAAATTTCCGAGTCTGATTTGCTAAAATACAGGTCTGACACACTTTATGACACAGAATCTGAATTAATGAATTTGGTTCAAGCTTTGATAAACACAGTCACAGAAGATCCTTTAGTTATTGAAGCCCAACAAGTTCTTAATAGGTGGGATGGGGATACCAAAAAAGAAAGCCGCGGAGCAGCTTTAGCTGTAATAACTGGCATGCGGACACTAGGTTACGAATATATTAAAAACGAGCAAGAACCGATAGATATGCTGATCAAAACAGCCAAAGAACTTAAAGAGAGATATGGAAGAATTGACCCACAATGGGGAGAAATAAATCGAATGCAAAGAGGTGATTACGACTTACCATTAGATGGAGCTCCCGATATATTGAGAGCAATTTATGCTGATCGAGATGGGATTTCGAAAAGTGGAGTTATGAACGCTTTCGCGGGTGATACTCATATAATGTATGCAGATTGGAATACTGAAGGCGTTTTGGATTTAAAATCAATTCATCAGTATGGATCTGCAACAGTAGATGAGTCCTCTGAGCATTACGATGACCAGGTTGAGATGTTTACTAAGGGTGAATATAAAAATATGCCAATGTACCTTGAAGATGTTATCAAGGTGAAGACACGCGATTATATACCAGGTAAACGGTAGTATTTAGGTGAATGAATATATTATCACTACCCAAATACTACTAATTTAATTTCTATTTTATATCGAATCTATCTGCCATCATTACTTTATTCCATGCTGCGATGAAATCTCGAGTAAACTTATCTTCGGCTCCTGACTCAGCATAAACTTCTGCTAACCCTCGTAATATAGAATTAGAGCCAAATACAAGGTCAACACGTGTTCCTGTGTATGTTAAATCGCCAGATTTACGATTATATCCATTAAATACCTCTTCTGATGAGTCTTCTGCTTCCCACTTAGTTGACATATCAAGTAAATTTATGAAGAACTCATTTGTTAGTGTCTCTGTACTTTTTGTAAAAAGACCATGTTCTACACCATGCGCATTTGCACCTAGGCTTCTCAAGCCACCTATAAGCACAGTCATTTCTGGAGCAGTAAGTCCAAGTAGTTGTGCTCTATCAACAAGCAATGTTTCGGTACTTCTTGGGTCATCAGTTTTCTTATAATTTCGAAACCCATCAAATGTTGGTTCAAGAAGATCAAAGCTTTCTGTGTCAGTTTGAGCATCTGTCGCATCAGTTCTTCCTGCTCTAAATGGCACTGACTTTCCTGAAGCTCTCTCAATTGCTGCACAGCCCCCCAGTACAATTAGGTCAGCCAAGGAAATATTAGTATTTGATTCTGATTTAATTTTTTCAAGAGCAGAAATAACCACATCGGTCCCTTTATTCACTTCCCAGTCTTTTTGTGGAGCTAGGCGAATTCTAGCTCCATTTGCGCCACCTCTTTTATCGGACCCTCTAAATGTTGCTGCGGAAGCCCAAGCGGTTGTAACAAGTTGAGCGGTTGTAAGACTACTCGAAAGTACTTTATCTTTTAAAGATGATAATTCTTTCTCTGTTGGCAAAGGGCCGGTGTGTTTAGGGACTGGATCTTGCCATATAAGTTCTTCATTGGGAACCTCTTTACCAAGGTAACAACTAATGGGGCCCATATCTCTATGCGTTAACTTGAACCATGCTCTAGCATATGCATCTGCAAATTCTTCCGGATTATTTAAAAAGTTTTTAGAAATTTTTGCATAAGCGGGGTCTAGCTTTAGAGCCATATCTGCTGTTGTCATCATTAGCGGCTGCTGTTTAGTGGAATCGTGTGCCGTTGGCGCCATAGGAGCGTTTGATTCTTCAGTGGGTGTCCATTGTACATGTCCAGAATTACTGGTCGTTTGTTCCCAGTCATTTCCCAGCAATACCTCAAAGTATTCCATATTCCATTCATTGGGTGTTGGCGTCCAAGACCCTTCAAACCCTGCAGTAGTGGTATCATTACCTTTGCCTTCACCATGGGTATTGTGCCAGCCAAACCCTTGGGCTTCTATTTTGGCACCCTCTGGTTCTACGCCTACTTTATCTTCAGGACCCGCCCCGTGACCTTTTCCGAAGGTATGACCGCCTGCTACTAACGCAACTGTTTCGTAGTCATCCATTGCCATGCGCGCAAAAGTATCACGGATGTCGTAAGCCGATTTTAGAGGATCCGGATTTCCGTTTGGGCCTTCTGGGTTTACATATATTAACCCCATTTGCACTGCAGCTAAGGGGGTAGAAAGATCTCTATCACCGGAATAACGTTTGTCATCAAGCCATTCTGTTTCGGGTCCCCAATAAATGTCTTCTTCAGGTTCATAGACATCTTCACGCCCACCGCCAAAACCAAATGTTTTAAAGCCACATGATTCCATGGCGACATTTCCGGCCAGTATGAAGAGGTCAGCCCAAGATAGTTTGTTACCATATTTAGATTTGATAGGCCATAGAAGCCGTCTTGCTTTATCTAGGTTTCCGTTATCTGGCCAGCTGTTAAGGGGAGCGAATCTTTGTGATCCAGAGTTAGCGCCGCCTCTGCCATCGTATGTTCTGTATGTACCAGCGCTGTGCCAAGTCATTCGAACAAAAAAACCAGCATAAGTTCCATAATCAGCAGGCCACCAGTCTTGGCTATTTGTCATTAGTTCTGTTAAATCTTTCTTAAGTTCATCTAAGTCTAAACTTTGAAATGCTTCAGCATAGCTAAAATTAGGGTCCATTGGATTAACATTTGATGAGTTTTGATTTAAAACTTTAAGATTTAATTGCTCTGGCCACCAATGATGGTTAGCTATTGCGCCAGTGGCAGTTACTTTATTAGCGCCATGCATTACTGGACATTTTCCTTTAGAATTTCCTGCGGTATCACTCATCTTTTTCTCCAAGTCTTATTGTTCAGTTTTTATATTAGCTATTTAGAAAGGAATGTTCCAATAGATAATACCTTTTTTGCCGATAGCTTCTAGCTATTGGCTAGTAATTTCTGGGGACTTTTTTAGAAAAATTAATTTCTGTGTTGATTATTTTTGTCTGGTTTTCCGTAGTCGCGTCTAAGCCTTTGCCCCATGCGTGTCAGCATTTCGTAATTAATAGTTCCTATTTCATTTGCTTCGTTTTCTAGTTGATCTCCACGGAAAACGACAACTCCCCCGACTTCTTTGTGCATGTGCACGTTGGTAATATCAATCATGGTAAGATCCATGGAGACTCTACCCACAATAGGTACTGCTTCATCATGTAATGTGGCGAAGCCTTTGTTTGAGGCTAAAACAGGAACACCGTCAGCGTATCCTGCTCCAACAATTGCAATTTGCATGTCACGAGGAGCAATATAGCTAGCATTGTAGCCAAGACTGTCTCCTTTGCTTATATTTCTTATTTGGAGTATTGGAGCAAGCAATGTCACCACTGTACGGATATCCTCTTGTTCTGGTTGAGTAGTGGCATAACCTCCATACAGCCCAATACCAGGCCTTACCATTTGAAAGTGATAAGGTTTTCCTAAGTATATTCCTGCTGTATTTGATAAGCTAAGTGGTGTTAGTGGTAATTGGGCTGCAGATTTCTTAAACTTTGCTAGTTGAGTTGCATTCATGGGATGTGTTTTATCTGATGCACATGCTAAATGACTCATTACCCACTCAGGATTAAGTTCGTTCCAAAGGGATCTGTCGCGTGCAAATTCTTTAAACTCTTCTTGATCAAACCCAAGCCTATTCATACCTGTATCAATATGTACTGCAGTGTATGGAGGCTCATTTACACTTCTGCTAACCTGTGCCCAAAACCGCGCTTGCTCTAATGAATTAATAACCGGTTTAAGTTTAGCTCCGAGTAAAACACCTTTATCTCGAGGCGACGGGCCGTTGAGTACATAAATTGCGGAATTAGGCCCTACGCTATCCCGTAAAATTTTACCTTCGCCCGCTGTAGCTACAAAAAAAATACGGCAACCAGCACCATATAAAGCACGACCTATTTGAGTTGCCCCAAGTCCATAGGCATCAGCTTTGACCGAGGCTCCAATTTTTGCATTTCCAGAACGCTCTTTTAATGACTGATAATTATACCTTAAATTCTCCAGATTTACCCGTAAGGTAGGTCGTGATGAATAGCTTATGAGCGGTTGTGACACATTTAACTCGTTTTTTAATGGCCGCCGCTGAAGCGGTCATCGGGGGCAAGGTTACCAAATTTGGTCAGATCTGGGTTAAATGATAGCTTAACAGTACCAATAGGCCCATGTCGCTGCTTTCCAACAATAATTTCTGCTTTTCCATGCAACTGCTCCATGTCTTCCTGCCATTTCAAATGCTCTTCTGTGCCTTCAGAGGGCTCTGAGCGTGCAAGGTAGTACTCTTCACGGTAAACAAACATAACAACATCAGCATCTTGTTCAATTGAACCTGACTCCCTCAAATCAGACAATTGAGGGCGTTTATCCTCTCGCTGTTCAACTTGTCTGGATAGTTGTGCTAGGGCCAATATTGGAATATCCAGTTCTTTAGCAAGAGATTTGAGCCCCTGAGTAATCATTGAAACCTCTTGAACTCGATTTGTGGAGTTATTCATTCCTGCCCCACCAGTTAAAAGTTGGAGATAGTCTACTACTATCATATCTAGACCTATCATTCGTTTAAGTCTGCGAGCTCTGGCTGAAAGTGCCCCAATAGAGATACCCCCTGTGTCATCTATATGTAATGGCAAGCTAGATATTTCGTCCGCACTATCACGCATATGCTCATACTGTTCTACAGTAATATCTCCTCTGCGTATTTTGTGAGATGGCACCTGAGAATGTTCAGATAAAAGTCTTGTCGCAAGCTGTTCGGAGCTCATCTCCAAAGAGAAAAAGCCTACAATACCACCCTCAGATGTTTTCTCTATTCCATTATCGTCTTTTTCAGATTTATATTTTTTAGCTATATTAAATGCTATGTTTGTGGCTAGGGATGTTTTGCCCATTGATGGGCGACCAGCAAGAATGATAAGGTCAGATCTGTGCATTCCCCCTAACTGTCTATCAAGGTCTATAAAACCTGTTGAAGTTCCTGATAAATGGCCATCGCGCGTGAACGCGGCTGATGCCATTTCAATAGACTTAATTAGTGCTTTTTGAAAATCAATAAATCCGTTCTGTGTTCCGCCAAGCTCCGCGAGGTTATAAAGTTGGCCCTCAGCATTGATTATTTGTTTATGAGCATCTGCTTCATTGTCAGGGTCTGTAGCCTCATTTTTAATTTCGTCTCCTAAACGGATGAGTTCGCGCCGTATCGCCAGATCAAAAATAAGTTTTGCATATTCTGGCGCAGCTGAACTTGATGGTGCGTTATCCAAAAGTAGTGCAAGGTATTCCACGCCACCTATGTCGACTAACGTCTCGTCTTGCGAAAACCTATTTTTGAGGACTATGGCGTCAGCTAGATTTCCGCGCTCTATTAAAACGGCTATTGAGTCAAAAATTCTAACATGGATTGGATTGTAAAAATGTTTAGCTTTTACAATGCCCGAAACACGATGATAGACCTCATTATCATACAAAAGGGCACCAAGAAGTGCTTGCTCAGCTTCTTGACTTTGAGGTGTTGAGTCTAGATCAGATTTTGGTGATTCTTGATAATTTGAATTTACTGCCATATCATTCTTTATTCCAAGATTGCTAAGTCTCATAGCCTTAAAATTATTATTTTAACTTTGAAAGTCATTATAAAATTTTATCCACAAACAATCATGTGGAAAACGGGGATAATATACCATGGAAAGAGTTTAGGTTATGCAATGCTTGGTTCAAAGGTTTCTGCTATGTCATTATATCTCTCAGGTAATAATTTATTAACTCAATAAAGCTTGGCATTTGTTCAATGTTCCCCTACTGTTCTTTTATGATGAAATCCCGTATTATAGGTTTTGATCCATCCTTAGTATCTTTTGGGTGGGGTATAATTGATGCTCATGGTATGAAAATAAAGCATGTCGCCCACGGGGTCATTAAGCCTGTGTCTAAAAATGACCTGCATATTCGTCTTCGGGAACTCTTTGTAGCTATTACTGAAATCATTAAGAATTACTCTCCTGAAGCAGCAGCAGTTGAGGAGGCTTTCATGAAAAATAATCCTGCTAGTGCGATTAAATTAGGCCATGCTCGGGCAGCTTGCTTAATACCCTCGAGTTTAGCAGGCATCGATGTTGGGGAATATTCGCCACGTTCTGTTAAAAAATCTGTTGTTGGTACTGGAGCAGCCGATAAGTCACAGGTTGCGCATATGATAAATGTTTTACTGCCTTATAGTAAAGTTGTAGCAGGCGATGCGGCAGATGCGCTGGCTGTTGCAATATGCCATTCGCAAAATATGAATTCTTTAAAAAATATATATGGGAAGGCTTCATGATAGGCATGCTGACCGGAACTTGTCTTGTAAAAGGTGAGGGTGAAATTATTATCGACGTAAATGGGGTCGGATATTTAGTTCAATGTGCCTCCAAAGCTAGTGCAGATATCACGGTTGGGGAAACTGTGTGTATGCATATCGAAACACATGTTCGAGAACAAGCAATAACGTTATACGCTTTTGAAACTGAAGATGAGCGGTCATGGTTTGTGCATTTACAATCAGTTCAAGGCGTAGGCCCTAAAGCGGCATTAGCAATTCTTGATATTTTGAGTCCAAGCCAAATTCTTTCATCTGCTAGCCTAGGTGATAAAAAAGCTTTCGCACAAGCCAAAGGGATAGGACCAAAGTCTGCAAGTCGAATAGCCAGCGAGCTAGCATCAAAGCCTCTACCTAGAACAAGAGGTTTATTAGGTTCAAATGCTTCTAAATTAGATAGTCATTTATCACATTCAGACAGCAAAAAAATTGAAAATACGGAATTAACCCTAAGAAATGACGCAATATCCGCTCTTGAAAATTTAGGTGTTGGGCAATCTGATGCATTGCGAGCGGTTGCAAGAGCCTACAATATAATAGATGGTGCGCCTTTGTTGGATGACCTGATTAAGTTGGCACTAAAAGAACTGGGTAAGTAGTTGGAAGACCAAAATAGAATTATTGATGCTGATAACCAATTTGGTGACGGTTATGACCGTGCTTTGAGGCCATTGTCTTTCAGTGACTTTACTGGCCAAAATGATGTAGTAAAGAATCTCAAGGTTTATGTGGATGCTGCAAGGCGCAGAGAAGAATCTTTAGATCACATATTGTTATCTGGCCCCCCAGGATTGGGTAAGACTACACTTGCACAAATTGTTTCAAGAGAGTTAGGCGTTAATTTTCGATCAACATCTGGTCCTGTAATTAGCAAAGCTAGTGACCTGGCGGCGTTGCTGACAAACTTAGAGCCCCGCGACGTTTTATTTATTGATGAAATACATCGTTTAAATCCAAGCGTCGAAGAGGTTTTATATCCAGCTATGGAAGATTTTGAACTAGATCTGATTATTGGAGATGGGCCGGCTGCTAGGTCAATTAAAATTGATTTAGCCCCCTTCACATTAATAGGAGCTACAACTAGAGCCGGACTTTTGGCTACCCCGTTGAGAGACCGGTTCGGTATACCAATCCGTTTAGAGTTTTACTCAACTCAAGAGTTGACTGCGATTATACTCCGAAGTTCCAAAAAACTTGATATGAATTTAACAAAGGACGGAGCTAAAGAAATTGCAAACCGTTCACGTGGTACCCCCAGAGTTGCAGGCCGACTTCTTCGGCGAGTGAGAGACTTAGCCGAAGATAGTGGTTATGTTGAAGTTAATCACAAGGCTGCAAATGAAGCTCTTTTGAGGTTGGGCGTTGATGCAACTGGTTTGGATCAGCAGGATAATAGTTATTTAAAGGCAATATGTGAGATGTTTTATGGTGGTCCTGTTGGCGTCGATACTTTAGCTGCAGCATTATCTGAAGCTCGTGATGCTATTGAGGACGTAATTGAGCCGTATTTGATACAATTAGGTTTTTTACAGCGAACTCCTAGAGGTAGAGTTGCAACTCCAAGAGCATATACGCACCTAGGGTTGCAGATACCTAAAAATAATATGACCCCTGAGATTGATGGCGAGAAATAGATGGACTTAATTCCTACAGCGGGTGAATTTAAAGGTAGAGAACATTACTACCCAATACGTGTATTCTATGAAGATACTGATTTTACGGGTATCGTATATTATGCAAATTATTTGAGGTTTTTTGAAAGAGCTAGAAGTAGTTTTTTTAGATCGGTTGGGTTTAAACATGCTGAGCTATGGAATTCTGAGGAGCCAATTGCTTTTGCAATCAGGAGTATTCACCTTGAGTATATGAAGTCTGCAAAAATAGATGATGATTTAAACATTGTTACTACTTACGATAAAATAAAAGGTGCACGACTTTGGGTGAATCAATCGTGTTATAGGGGTGATGAATTACTTGTTACCGCTTTCAGTGAAGCAGCATGTATCTCACCTGAAGGAAAGCCTAAAAGGGCACCAAGTTGGATGATTAATCAATTATCGCAATATTTACTAACTGATTAACTTTGCATCAACATAAGGAGCAACACAATTACAAATAAAGATCAGCTATTTTTACTCCCCAATGATTTCTTTGACAATGGCAGGCAAGAGTATTGCCCTGAGTGTGCGGAAATGTGGGGTATTATAAATTACTTTCCAATTATTAAGCCTAGTTTACAGATTATTTACACTTCGATTGAAAAGCCAAGAAAAAAGTTAGTAGATATGATTGGATACGAAAATCAAAATTGCCCTACTTTGATACTTAGTAATAAAAGTCCAATTTATCAGAATTGCGGACTTTTATCAGTTAATGGATACAATTTTTTAAATAATGTTCGCGATATTGGCCGTTATTATAGTCACCGGTTTGGAACATCTTACCCTAGAGGCGCGTGAATTTTTATTGCCTGGGTTAACTTTTGCTATTAATCGTTTCTCCGATTTCAGGGCCAATGCTGCCAAATATAATATTTTCTTTATCACATATATCTAGAACTTTGTTTCCATTTGAGTCTTGATAATAAATACTAGCTTGTTTGGTAACAATTTCTCTTTTTACTTTGTTTTCAATTGGCTCGTATGGAGGGTTGTCTATAATTGTAATGGCGTATTGTATCTTTGTCTGTGCAGGAAGCTCTACTTTTTTTAACTCAGAAACTTCAATACATGTTTCCATGGGAGCAATATTAGGATTAGTCAAATTTTGATTTTCAGGTACTGTCTCACAAGACAATAACCCAATAAACAGTAAGATGCTTGAATTTTTGATGTTGAATCTCAATGATAACTCCTGTGCAGACAACTTAACATATTATTATAAATTAAGCTAGTTAGTGTTAAATTTTCCACTGGGTATTACAAAAAGTTTATTAAGTTGTTATTAAATATCAAAAACTTATTTATATAGTAGATATTTTATTAAGCTTTGTTTGTTATATGAACATACTAGTAAGTGAAGAAATGGAGCAGGTGCTGTGCAATTATTTGAATTATTTTTACAAAGCAATTCTTTGGATGCAATTGTTACTAGTGATTTTTCTTTTAGTTCTTTATTTTTGCGAGCAGACTGGGTTGTTAGGGGAGTGATGCTTATTCTAATGGCAGCGTCTATTTGGTCTTGGGCCATAGCTGTTGACAAAGGGATTATGATTTTTTCTTTAAATAAGCATGCAAAAACATTTGAGGATATTTTTTGGTCAGGTAAAACTCTTGATGAACTTAAGGTTGAGTTAAAAGATAGTTTACGTGATCCTATGTCTCGTGTTTTTTCTGCGGCCATTAAAGAATATGATGAATATAGTTCTTTAAAAATTAAATCTAATGCATCTATGTCATCCCAGTACCGAATAGATAGCATCATGAATTTAATTGTGAATAGGGAGTTGTCAAAGCTAGAGAGAGGTATGACTACACTAGCAACAATAGGCTCCTCATCAGTTTTCATAGGTTTGTTTGGTACAGTATGGGGAATTATGAACTCTTTCCGCGCTATTGCAGCTTCGCAAAATACAAGTTTAACTGTGGTAGCTCCAGGTATAGCCGAGGCACTTTTTGCTACCGCTTTAGGTCTTATGGCTGCAATTCCAGCCGTTATTTTTTACAATAAATATACCGCTGATCTGAACAAGTATGGCGGGCGCCTTGAGGGGTATGCGGATGAACTATCTGCTATTTTATCAAGGAAAATTTCTAAGAATACATAACTGGAGAAGTAATTGACTAATTTTCGTGAAGGAAACAAACATCGGAAAAGTCATCGGCTTGATTCTAAATTAAAATCTGAAATTAACATTACTCCTTTGGTTGACGTTATGCTGGTTCTTTTAATTGTTTTTATGATAGCTGCTCCACTATTAAGTGTTGGGGTTCCTGTGAATTTACCAAAAACTGAGGCTAAAAGTTTATCATCCCAAAAAGACCCTTTAACAGTAACAATAGATTCTAATGGTAAGGTTTTTATTCAAGAGGAAGAGATCGCATTTGGTCAATTGGCAGCGAAACTCAATGCAATTAGTGAAAACGGATATAAGGAGAAAATTTACATTAGGGGAGACCGTTCAGCTGATTATGGAAAGATTTTGAAAGTCATGGCGCGAATAAATACAGCGGGTTTCGAAAATATCGGATTGGTAACAGACCCAATTAATCAATAGATGCGCTTTGGTTTTTTGATATCACTATTATGTCATTTGACTGCACTGGTGGGTGGGGTATTTCTATTTGAAACAAAGCTAGAAAATTTACCAAAATCTACAATTGTCCCTATAAATTTAGTTACAATTTCAGATAACACGGACATTAAAGGCACATATATTAAAAAACCCCCTATAGAAGATAAAATACGTGTCAGGAAAAATGATGTAAAGTCTTCTTCATTAAATAATGAAAGAGATTTTAAAGACCCTGCTAATGAATTTGATTTAAATAGTGATGCTTCTGGAAAATATGTATTTGATTTAGAAAAATTAGCATTAATGGTTGATAAAAACCAAGAAAATAGCATGCAAAGACTTAATAACTCCACTTCATTGCCCGACGATAATGACACAATTGAAAGGTTATCCAAAGGAGAGGGCAATGAAATGACTGTTAGTGAAGTAAATGCACTGCAGTCAGCAATGTACCGTTGTTGGAGAATACCAGTTGATGCTGTGAACCCAGAAAATTTAATTGTAAAACTTGAGGTAGAAATGCTCCCAGGAGGTTTTGTTCAAAATGTTCAAGTCATCAATCGATCGGAGCAAAGGCAACTGGATCCAGGAAATACTTTTTGGGATGTGGCTGAACAAAGAGCTGTTAGGGCAGTTTCGCAGTGTGCTCCCTATAGTTTTTTGCCACTAAAAAAATATAACCAATGGAAAAAAATTACTCTTAATTTTAGACCTGAGCTATAGAAGGAAGCTATGAAAAAACATAACGCTTTAAGAAGTACTTTTAACCATATCAGTTCATATTTTTTTCTAATGATTATATACTCTTTTTCCGCAGGAGCCCAGCTCACGATTGACATAACAAAAGGAAATATTGACCCAACCCCGGTGGCTGTTCCAAATTTTTTGGCCGAGAGTGCTGAATTATCTCAACTTGGGGGTGATATGGCGTCAGTTATAAGAAGCAATTTGAAACGATCAGGACTTTTTGTGTCTTTAAATCCGGATGGTTTTTTAGAGACCCAAGCAAATATTGATTATCAGCCTAATTTTTCTTCATGGCGTGTTATAAATGCTCAAGCATTGGTTTCTGGAAGGATAGTGCCTGAGGGTTCAAATAAACTAAGAGTTGAATTTCGTTTATGGGATATATTTGCTGGCAAGCAATTAATCGGGATAAGATTTATCACTATAAAAGATCAATGGAGAAGAGCGGCCCACAAAGCCTCAGATGAAATATACAAAGCGCTTACGGGAGAAATTGGCTATTTTGATAGTAGAATAGTCTTTATTGATGAAAAAGGCTCAAAACTTAATCGCAAAAAAAGTTTAGCTATTATGGATCAGGATGGCTATGGAACGAAATTACTTACTGATGGGTCCCAACTTATTATTACTCCTAGGTTTTCTCCATCAGCACAAAAAATAGTCTATATGAGTTATGAAAACATTACTCCAAGCGTTTATCTTTTAGATATAGAAACAGGAAAACGTACAAGGCTAGGATCGTTTCCTGGAATGACTTTTGCACCACGGTTTTCGGCAGATGGTAATAAATTAGTTTTATCAATGATTAAAGATGGTAACAGTGATATATATTCTCTCGACCTAGATAGCGGGTTATCAATTCGTTTGACTAATGACACATCAATAGACGTCTCTGGCAGTTATTCGCCTGATGGAGAACATATTGTTTTTAATTCAGATAGAGGAGGTAATCCTCATCTCTATGTTATGAAATCAGATGGAACAGATAAAAAAAGAATAAGTTTTGGTGCGGGTAGATATTCATCTCCTGTATGGTCTCCGCGCGGAGATAAAATTGCATTTGTTAAAAGCTTAAAGGGTAGGTTTTCCATAGGAGTCATAAATCCAGATGGTAGTGATGAGAGACTTTTAACTGAGAGTTTTATGGATGAGGGCCCTACTTGGTCTCCAAATGGTCGGGTTATTGCTTTCTCAAGGGAAACAAGGGGTCGATATGGATCAAACTCTATTTGGTCGATTGATTTATCAGGACGTAACTTGCAAAAAATAAATACGCCGGCTCAAGCGTCCGATCCAGCTTGGTCACCATTGTTGCCCTAAGCGAGCATTACAGGAATAATTTTTCCGTTGTTTGTTCATAAAATTTATTTTTTAAAGCTCAATAGATAATTTTTTTCTTGATTGATTGTTGATCTGAGGCTTTACTGATTGAGTTATTCGCCCACGGAAGGACTTCAACATGAATATTAAACCACTTGCTATTTCATTTTCTATATTAGCACTCAGTGCATGCGCCAGCCAGCCACAAGTACAGCCCGCACCCCCGCCTCCTCCTCCTGTAGTAGAGGCTCCTGCTGTTATTGAAGAAGTGCCAGCACCAGTGATGCAAGAACCTATAGTTGAAGAGCAAATTCTTCCTCAACTGCCAAGTCCTGGTTCACTTGAAGATTTTATTTTGAGCTCAGGTGGAGATACTCGGGTTTATTTTGATTATGATCAATACTCATTAACTGATACAGCAATTGCAACTCTTCGTGCTCAATCAAGTTGGTTAAAATCTTATTCTGATGTCAACATTCTTGTCGAAGGTAATGCAGATGAACGCGGAACGCGTGAATACAACTTAGCATTAGGGGCAAGACGAGCAGCTTCTGTAAGCTCTTTTTTGGTTAGTCAAGGTGTTAGCCCAACGCAAATTACTGCTTTATCTTGGGGTAAGGAAAGACCTATTGATGCAAGGTCTAATGAAGATGGTTGGGCGCGCAATAGAAATTCTAATACAAAGCTAATGATGGAAGGCGAATATCTAGAGTTTAAAAATTAATAAAAACAATTTCTTATAAAGTGTGAATTTATTCTTATTTATGAACCCAAACCTGAGTTAATCTACTAATTATGAGTGGTTTTAATTGGGTCATACAAGACGCGGTGAAACAATGTTACGAGCAATATTACTTTATTTATCAATATTACCTATACTGTTAGTTACCCCATCTCATGCTGTAAGTAAAAAAGAACTTGTTGCTAAAGACTTGCAGCTGGAAGAGCGACTTCTAGAATTAGAGTCTCGATTTCTTACCGGGGACCCGGCTGCTGAGCAGTTAATTAAGCGAAATTATGCCCTTGAGGCTACCGTAAGAAGTCTCAGAGGTGAGGTTGAGCAATTAATGTATGAGTTAGGTCAGTCGAATAAAAAGATTGATGCCTTGTATGGTGATATAGACATAAATCTACAAAGAATTATCAGATTAGAGCATCAACTAGAGGAATTAAACTCAGCGTTCGAAAATTTAGAAAACTCTTTTGTTTCCAGTAACGTCCCTAGTGGAACTATTCCTAATGATGTTTTATTTGAAAATACAAATAATGATGATAATTCAGAAATATTAAACAAAAATAAAGATGAATCATTATCGCAAATTCCTTCTGCACCTGTTTTTAAAGAAAAAACTATCGATGTTCAGGTGGCCTATGATGAATTATTGCAATTGCCGGAAGAAGGAAAAGTTAAATTGAGAGAAGGAGATTATCTCGGAGCTCAATTAGATTTTGAAAGATATATTCTAGAAAGACCTGATGCTGACGATATAGCCACAGTGAATTACTGGCTTGGTGAAAGTTATTTTGTTCGAAATGGGTTTCAAAAAGCAGTAAATGCTTATATTGCTTCAATAAGCAGTGATCCCAAGGGAATAAAAGCACCTTCTTCAATGATAAAATTAGCTACTAGTTTTGCAAAACTGAATAATCCAGAAGGCTGTAAAATTTTTAATGCATTCGAAACTGAATATCCAAATGCTACAGCACTTGAAAAAGCCAAAGCAAACAAAGAGGCAAAAAAAGTAGGTTGTTAAACAGATGGAACCTGTCGTTATGCTGTGTTAAGCCGAGGCATGTTACTAGATCACATAAATGAAGAAATTAGCAGATTAATTCCAAATGGAAAAAAATTTGCTATCGCCTTCTCAGGTGGGGGAGATAGCACCGCTTTGGTTCACGCGCTCAAAGACCACCCGCAATCTAAATTTGTTTATATAGTTGACCATAATTTAAGAAGTGGTTCGCATTTAGAAGCTCAATCGGCCAAGTATTTTGCCGAGAGTTTTGGTTATAATGTCGAAGTTCTAAAATGGGATCATGGTTCAGTAAAGACAGGCATTCAAGAGAAAGCGCGAATAGCACGCTATGGTTTAATTGGTAATAAATGTCGAGAAGAGGGCGTAGAGTACCTTTTGACAGCTCATAATCTTGAAGACAATGTTGAGACTCTAATGATGCGATATGATCGTAAGACTGATTGGCGTGGTGCTGCTGGAATGAGTTCAATAACTTATGCACCTGTGTGGCCAGAATTATCTTTAGTTAATATCGTTCGTCCTTTGCTTAGTGTATCAAGGAAGTATCTGAGAGATTACAATGCAAGTAATAAAATTAAATGGTCTGAAGACCCTTCAAATAAAGACACAAAATACTCTAGAATTAAGGCAAGAAATTACCTTCGTAAAAGGCCGGATATAGTTGAGTTGCTACTTCAAACAAGCAAAGATATGAAGGAGTGCGTAAGCAAGGAAAATAAAATTTTACTGGATCAGTTCAGAAAAATTGGAAAAATTGACTATTTTGGAAATATTTATTTAACTGAGATTCCATACCCTGAACTCATGTTCCATTGTTTGCGCACTACTAGCGGACAGGGGCGTATGATTGATAGAACGAAAATCAGGAATTTACTCAAAAGAATGAAAAGCGGTGACTTCCAGGCGAGCACCCTTGCAGGTTCTATGGTTATAAAGTTCAATCAAGGCTTTGTTATAGGTAGAGATCCTATAGTTGTAAAAGGAAGAAAAGATAATCATCACAAAAGAATAAATTATTCTTCTGATCTCGAAATGACATCACACGGTAAACCACAAGTATGGGATGGTCGTTTTGTATTTGGAACTGAAGGAAAAAAAATGAAAATGTCATCACTTTATAATAACAAAGATTTATTATCCAAAAAGCAGTTTAAACTATTAAAGAATATACCATTTAATTTACGGATTTCTTTACCAGTTATAAAAGACAACTTTAATGCTGGCATCATTCTTGATGATGATAATTTGGTACCAGGTATACTCCCTTTAGTAAAAACAAGGCTTGAATACTGTCTTGGTGGAAGTTTGGATAAAACGGATTAATTTGTTATTGCGTATATATATTTATATATGTGGCTTTATTTTTAAGTTATCAATCACTATTTAATATACAAAGATGTCACTCAAAAAAAAACTTGGTAAGTACTTATGAAAAAAAATAATAAAAATATAGTCGTTTGGGGCCTGGTCATAACTATGTTTTTAATCATGATGCAGGTGTCATCTAATACCATAAAGTCCTCCTCCGCTCCTAATGAATACACTTTCTCTGAATTAGAAAGTGAAGTTGCCAGCAGTAAAATAGCTGAGGCAGAAATAAATGAAGCTGAAGGCCTTATTACTGGAGAGACTGCAGACGGGAAACGCTTTAGAGCGAATACATCCAGAATAGATGACAGAGCTGGGGAGCTTTTCGACGAATATAATGTGCCCTATGAATATTCAAAAGTTAAAGGGACTAATACTTTGGCAGCTATGTTTATAAATGTTCTTCCATTATTGTTAATAATTGGTGTTTCAATGCTAATTTTCCGTTCAATGCAGGGAGGTGGCCGAGGCGGTGCAATGAGTTTTGGTAAGTCAAGGGCAAAGATGCTGACGGAAAACACGAACCGAGTTACATTTGAAGATGTTGCTGGAGTTGAATCTGCCAAGGAAGATTTAAAAGAAGTCGTTGAATTTTTAGAAGACCCCTCAAGATTTACTCGTTTGGGTGCAAGAATTCCTACTGGTGCACTCTTGGTTGGACCACCAGGTACTGGTAAAACTCTACTTGCTAGAGCTGTTGCTGGTGAAGCTGGGGTCCCATTCTTTACTATTTCTGGTTCTGACTTCGTGGAGATGTTTGTAGGGGTTGGTGCTTCAAGGGTTAGAGATATGTTTGCAGATGCCAGAAAAAACGCTCCATGCATTATTTTCATAGATGAAATAGATGCTGTAGGGCGACATAGAGGTGTGGGAACTTCAGGTGGGCACGAAGAACGCGAACAAACACTGAATCAGCTTCTTGTTGAAATGGATGGATTTCAAGGTGATGAAGGCGTCATAATAATAGCCGCAACGAATAGACCAGATGTGTTAGACAAAGCCTTGCTACGACCAGGACGTTTCGACAGGCAAATTGAGGTTCCTTATCCTGACATCAATGGCAGAGAAAAAATTCTCGAAGTCCATATGAAAGGTAAACCAATAGCAGCGGATCTTGATGTAAAATATATAGCACGCGGCACACCAGGTTTTTCTGGGGCAGATCTCATGAACTTAGTTAATGAGGCAGCCCTTTTGTCTGCGCGAAGAAATAAACTAAAAATTACAATGCGTGAATTTGAAGATGCACGTGATAAAGTACTCATGGGTGCTGAGCGCAGATCATTATCTATGACTGATCAAGAAAGAAAAAATACTGCATATCATGAAGCGGGTCACGCAATAGTTGGTCTAAATATGAAAGGAAGTCTACCAATCCACAAAGCAACTATTATACCTAGAGGACGTGCCTTAGGTATGGTGCAATACATGCCAGAGAGAGATCAGATTTCTCAGTCAAGAGAGGAAATGATTGCGAGGATGGCAATGGCAATGGGTGGACGTGCAGCAGAAGAGATTAAGTTTGGATATGATAAAGTAACTTCAGGTGCTAGTTCGGATATAGAGCAAGTTACGCGGATAGCCACAGCTATGGTTACAGAATGGGGTCTATCAGACGCAATTGGACCTATAGCATTTAAAGATACCGACCAGCAAAGTTTTCATCCAGGAATAGGCAGGGGTTCTGCGATTTCACCTGAGACAGCTAAACTAATTGAGTCTGAGATTAGACGTTTTGTTACTGAGGCTCATGAAACCGCATTAAAAATACTGAAAAAGAAAAAGAAAGACTGGACCACGCTCGCCGAAGCACTTTTAGAATATGAAACCCTATCAGGGGATGAAATCACTGTGCTTTTGTCTGATGGGATAAAACCCAAGCGCACTGATGGTAAATTTGGAACTAAGCCAGCAGTGCCGGCTGTGCCATCAACTAAAAAAGGATCAATCGGGAGTCCACAACCCGAGTCATAATCATTACTGTATGTTGTGTGCCCGAGTATCTGGGTATTTTTGAGGCTAAAATGCAGATAAGGTCCTGTTAATGATATTCAAGCGTCCTAGAGTAATGGGAATTGTAAATGTCACTCCTGACTCATTTTCGGATGGAGGTGATTTTTATTCTCACGACTTAGCGATCAAGCAATCACTAAAACTGCTCGACGATGGAGCTGATATTATAGATATTGGTGGAGAGAGTACTCGACCTGGTGCATCAGAAATTAGTACTGATGAAGAAATATCTCGGGTATTACCCGTCATAGCTGCTTTGAGAGATATTATCAAAGGGTCTTACGATGAAGCCTCTATTTCAATTGACACAAGAAAGTCTATAGTAGCGAATGCAGCTGTAAATGCAGGTGCCGATATTTGGAATGATGTTTCGGGCTTAACATTTGACGATTCTTCAGTGGATGTCGCCGCTGATTTAGAGTGTCCTTTAATAATTATGCATTCCAAGGGATTACCAATAAACATGCAAAACAATCCGAATTATGAAGACGTAGTAAGGGAAATAAAAAATTGGTTTCACAAAAGAATAGAGGCTTTTGAAAAAAAGGGAATATATCATAATAAAGTCACTATCGATCCTGGCTTAGGGTTTGGTAAGAGACAGATTGATAATTTATCTATATTAAAAAACTTAAATTCATTTAAAGATTTAGGTTGTCCAATCTTAGTTGGAGCATCGAGGAAAAGTTTTATTGGGAATATTGATGCATCAAAATCAGAGGACCGTTTGGGCGGTAGCATTGCTTCCGCATTATGGTCTATAAATAAAGGAGCAGAAATTTTACGTGTGCATGATGTGAAAGAAACTATTCAGGCTATTCGTGTTTGGACACAGATTGCATCGTCCAATTGATAGCGCTACTAGATAATTATTACTTATTTAAAATATATGAAGTCGCCTTTATACAACTTCATGCACTTAGGAGTTGAAACTAATGGATAAGGCTAATATTCCAAAGGTATTAATCATCGCCGGATCTGACTCTTCTGGGGGCGCTGGCGTCCAAGCGGATATAAAGACCTGTGCAGCATTTGGAGTTTATACCTCCACTGCAATTACAGCAATTACTGCTCAAAATACAGTCGGTGTTCAAGATATAATGAATGTTCCGCCTAAGCTAGTGCGGGAGCAAATTAAAAGCGTGCTCTCAGATGTAGGAGCTGATGTCATTAAAATTGGAATGCTTGGAGATTCTGATATTATTAAAGCTGTTGCGGAAGAAATAGAAGATTCAAATGCCTTTATTATACTGGATCCAGTGATGGTTGCATCGACGGGTTCTGTCTTATTGGAAAAAGGTTCGATTGATTGTTTGAAGTCTAATCTTTTACCTCTAGCTGATTTAATAACACCAAATGTTCCCGAAGCAGAATTACTTACTGGTAACATAATTAATGATGTTGATGACTTAGTGAGGTCAGGTGAGTTCCTATTATCGCAGAATTCTTATTCAGCCTTAATGAAGGGAGGGCATTTGAAAGGAAAATCAGTTTTTGATGTCCTAGTAACAAATGAAGGTGCTAATATAATGTCTGGACCTCGCTTAAATTCTCGCCATACCCATGGAACAGGATGCACTTTATCTAGTGGAATAGCATCTTGCATTGCTCTGGGTGCTTCGATTGAAGAGGCTGTCATTAGTTCCCGTGAATTTGTTTATGAAGCAATTAAGTCTGCACCTAAACTCGGGCAAGGAAATGGTCCACTTAATCACGGTCTAGTGAATACTAATTCAGTAAGTTCTCAACCAACTGATGTAAATAATCCGTTTAGTGTTTTAAAAAGCCTTTGATTTTTTTATTTGTGAAATAAACATTCCAATTAAAATAATAACAAAAGCTATAAATATCCTTATACTTAAAATTTCATCTAAAATAATCACACCAAATATAACTGAAGCTAGGGGTACAAAATAATTAATTTTAGCAACTGTGCTGGGGCCAGTTTGGTCAATTATATATAATAAAAGTATTGATGCAAAAGCAGTTGAACCTACTCCCAATCCAAACGCTGTTAAAATACCAAGCAATGGCGGCATGCTAGAAGGAAAGCCAGTTAATAAAGCTACGAATAAGCATGCAGTAGCGGCGCATATTAACATCATACAAGCCCCTATAGTGGCGGGTGTGTCGGGTGCCCTTTTGGCTATAATTGTAGTTACTGCATAACAAAATGCAGCAATAATAATTATCAGTTGTGAAAACCAGTTTTCTGTTATCTCAATGCTAAAGTCAGATGGTAAAAAAAGTATAACTATACCTATAAACCCAAAGATAAATCCAATAATTTTCGTAATAGACAACTTTTCATTTGTAAAAAAGTGAGCCAAGATAACAGTCATCAATGGCATAGTTCCTACCATTATTGCTGTCAGACCACTATCAATTATGACTTGGCCTGTCGATAATAAAAAAAATGGAATAACCATGCCAATTAAGCCCATGGCAAAGTACCATATCCATCGTTTATCTCTAATGTTTGGTAGATTTAGGCCTTTAAATTTAACATAAATAATTACAATAATTGCACCTATAATAAGCCTGTATGTGACCAACCATAATGGTGATATATACTTCACACCTATGCTTACTAGAGTGAAGGCACTACCCCATACAATAACCATTAAAAATGCCATGAATAACAGCATGTTCTTACTAATGGGCTTTATTTTTTTTGGTAACAAGGTGTTAACCTTTAAAAGGATCTCGCATTAGGATGACATCCTCTCTTTCCGGTGAAGTTGACACCATACTAACTGGGCATCCAATCAATTCTTCGACACGCCGAACGTATTTTACAGCTTCAGCAGGAAGTTCAGCCCAAGATCGTGCTCCCCTAGTTGAACCGTTCCAGCCAGGGAGGCTTTCGTAAATAGGTTCGACCCTAGCTTGCGCAGAGGCATTTGCCGGCAATCTTTTTAAAGTTACACCATCAAGTTTGTAAGCAATACAAATTTTTAGTTCTTCCATCCCATCTAATACATCTAATTTAGTTAATGATATTCCTGTTATTCCGCCGGTGGTTATTGCTTGTTTAACCATTACAGCATCAAACCAGCCACATCTTCTTTGACGTCCTGTAACGGTTCCAAACTCATGTCCTCGCTCACCAAGACGTTGACCTACATTATCATGTAATTCAGTCGGAAATGGTCCTTCTCCAACTCGTGTTGTATAAGCTTTTGTGATACCCAATACATAGTTTAGGGCACTTGGTCCTACTCCTGAGCCCGCCGCTGCCTGTCCAGCTATCGTATTAGAACTTGTAACAAAAGGATAAGTACCATGATCAATGTCTAGCATGGCTCCTTGGGCTCCCTCAAAAAGTATTTTTTTATCGTTTTGACGGGCCTCATCCAATGCATTCCATACAGGAGAGATAAAAGGTATTATTTTTGGTGCTATCTCTAGTAATTTTGTATGTAGATCATCTACATTTGTTTCTGGGTGACCTAAACCTCTACGAAGCGCATTATGATGGTGGAGAAGGTTTTGTAATCTGGAAAAGAGATGGTTTTCATCTTGTAGATCGCATACTCTAATTGACCTTCGAGCAACCTTATCCTCGTAGGCTGGTCCTATTCCACGCTTAGTTGTACCAATTTTTATTCCATCAACACGGTTTTCGCGAATACCATCGAGTTCAGAGTGGATGGGTAGTATTAATGATGCCGACTCAGATATTATGAGATTCTCTGGAGTTACCAAAACACCCTGGGATTTAATACGCTCAATTTCCGATAAAAAAGCCCAGGGGTCTAAAACGACTCCATTACCTATCACGGATAGTTTTCCTCCGCGCACCACCCCTGATGGTAAAAGAGAGAGCTTATAGGTAACACCGTCAACAACCAGAGTGTGGCCAGCATTATGGCCACCTTGAAACCTTACTACTACATCTGCTCTGTTAGAGAGCCAGTCTACTATCTTACCTTTTCCTTCATCACCCCATTGTGACCCAACAACAACAACATTAGCCATGGCTTACTACCTTATAATAAAGCGTAAAATAATTTACTCACACTAAGAATCTTTATCTAACGTGTCTTATTTTCTTAGAGTGTTTCTTTTGCAATTGCGAATCGTATCTGCAGTTATCTAGAAAGAAACTAGGTCAACAATTTTGACTTGCTCTATGTCTTGAATAGAGTTGATTGTAGCTCTAGTTACGGAAGCATCAATTGCTACAAGGCATACAGCCTCACCGCCTTCTTCTATTCTTCCCATCGAAAAAGTTCCAATGTTTACTTTTGCATCGCCAAGTATTTTTCCTAGTTTTCCTACAAAACCTGGGCGGTCATCGTTGCGAATATACAGCATATCTTTTGAGAAGGCAGCATCCATTGGCACTCCGAACAACCTTACAATTCGTGGCTCTCCGCGATAAATTGAACCAACAATCGCGAATTTTCGTTCTGATGTTGTCACAGTAACTCTGATCAAACTTTCAGCTCTCTCAGCTTCTTCTACACAAGATTCTGTTAAATCAATTCCTCTTTCTTTAGCTAAAACAGGAGCCGAAACCATGTTAGCCTCGGGCATTGCATTTTTTAAAAGCCCAGCTAAAGCAGCGGCAGTCATGGGCTTATTATTTAAATCTGTTATTCCTCCTTTGTAGGTCATCTCAACACTGGTTACAGGGGAATGAAGAAGTTGACCCATCATAGTTCCAAGCTTTCCAGCTAGATCTACCCAAGGTTTAAGTCGCGGTGCCTCTTCAGCTGAAATACTTGGGGTATTTAACGCATTAGAAACTGCTCCAGAGGTTAGGTAGTCTGCCATTTGTTCAGCCACTTGAACAGCTACATTCTCCTGAGCTTCAAGAGTTGATGCGCCTAAATGAGGTGTGGCTATAAAATTTTTAACTCCAAAAAGAGCGTTATCTTTAGCCGGTTCTACGTTGAATACATCCAGTGCCGCTGCTCTAACATGTCCAGCTTTTAGAGCATCTCTCAAGGCTTCCTCATCAATTAGGCCCCCTCGTGCACAGTTAACAATTATAACCCCTTTCTTTGTCATTCCAAGGCGTTCGCGATTAACTATATTCTTTGTACTTTCGACTAGGGGAGTATGAAGTGTTATCGCATCGGATCTTTGAAATAAGACCTCAAGATCTACTTTTTCAACACCAATTTTTACTGCGCGCTCCTCTGTTAAGTATGGGTCAAACGCAATTACTTTCATACGCAAGCCTAATGCTCTTTCAGCGACAAGTGCACCAATATTCCCACAGCCAATTAAACCCAAGGTTTTATTAAATAGCTCCACACCTTTAAACTCACTTTTAGGCCACTCACCATTTTGCGTGCGCATTGAAGCTGAAGGGATTTGCCGTGCTGCAGAAAATAACATCGCTATAGCATGTTCAGCTGTTGTTATAGCGTTGCCAAATGGCGTGTTCATAACAACTATACCTTTATCTGTAGCAGCCTTTATATCTATATTATCTACACCAATCCCAGCTCTGCCGATAACTTTTAGTTTATTTGCTGCCGCAATTATTTCTGCATCTGGTCTCGTCGATGAACGCACGGCTAAACCGTCATAGTCAGAGATTATTCTAACAAGTTCACTTTTTTTCAGTTCAGTTATGACATCTACGTCAATTCCTCGATTTTTAAAAACTTCTGTGGCTGCTGGAGACATTTTATCAGATATAAGTACTCTAGGCATTCTGTACCTCCTGAATTTTTGTGTTATAAGCCCAGTCCAACCAAGGGATAAGGGCCTCTATGTCTGATTTTTCAATCAGGCCTGACGCCCAGATTCTAAAACCGGCTGGGGCAGTTTTATAAGATCCAAAATCTAACGCTACATTTTCATCACCTAATAATTTAACAATAGATTTTGCAAAGGCAGCTTGTTGTTCTTTTGGTAGTGATGTAATTTTCGGATCTACTATTTTTAAACAAACGCCAGTGTTTGATCTCTCAATTTCTTTTTCTGCTAGATTGGCTATCCAATCTGTTTTATTAATCCAGTTGTAAAGTACTTCCGCATTTGCATCAGCTCGGTCATGCATGAACTGCAGGCCACCATTACCCTTAACCCATTTAAGTGCATCTAAGTGGTCTTCTACACAGAGCAAAGACGGTGTATTTATTGTTGAACCCTCGAAAAGGGCTTCGTTGATTTTACCTTTACTGGTCATTCGAAATATTTTTGGTAAAGGCCAAGGAGGCGTGTAGCTTTCAAGACGTTCTACTGCATGAGGGCTTATAATTATCATTCCATGAGCCGCTTCACCGCCCATATTTTTTTGCCAGCTGTAAGTAACTACATCTAATTTTTTCCAATCTAGCTGCTGCGCAAATACTGCGGAAGTGGCATCACATATTGTAATTCCTTCACGATTATCTGGAATAAAGTCGGCATTGGGAACTCTCACACCAGCTGTTGTGCCATTCCAAGTAAATACTAAATCGCGATCTCCGGTGTAAAGGTCTAGAGGGGGTAATTTTCCGTAGTCTGCTTCGAGTATTCGCAAATCCTCTAAGGGCAATTGATTTTTTGCATCTGTTATCCAAGCATTACCAAAATTCTCCCAAGCTGCTACATCAACTCCTCTAGGGCCTAGCATTGACCACATAGCCATTTCAACGGCACCGGTATCGGATGCCGGAACTATAGCTATTTTGTAGTCTGCTGGGACTTCTAAGACTTCACGTGTAAGGTCAATAACTTCTTTTAGTTTTTCTTTTCCTAAATTTGACCTGTGAGACCGTCCCAAGGCTGCCCCTTGAAGAACTTCAAGAGACCATCCGGGTCGTTTTTTTGTTGGGCCCGCACTAAAGCGGGGATCAACGGGACGTGCCGTTGGTTTTTTGGCTATTGCCATAATATTTCTCCATTACCTCGATTTTTTGTACGAAGCTATGTAGTTCATCTCAGTGGGGAGATGTGGCCCAGGATTGATATCCTATATTTTAGGCGAGTCGTCAAGTTAGGTAATAATAGTTCAGAACATACTATTAAATCATTCGTATTATATGTTATAGGCTTCTCTATATAAGGAAGTAATCAATGCAAAAACTATCAGAATATGTTCCACCTAAAGTTTGGAAATGGGAGAAAGAAAACAATATAAACCGTTTCTCTAATATTAATCGTCCAATATCAGGCGCTACTTCTGATAAAGACTTACCCAAAGGCGTTCACCCCATTCAGCTCTATTCACTTGGTACACCTAATGGTCAAAAAGTAACTATTATGCTGGAAGAATTGCTTGAAGCAGGACACGCCGATGCGGAATATGATGCCTGGTTAATAAATATTATGGAGCGCGATCAATTTTCCACTGGATTTGTTGGTATAAACCCTAACTCTAAAATTCCGGCTATGGTTGATTATAGTAATGAAAATGACCCACAAAGAGTTTTTGAAAGTGGATCGATACTCTTCTATCTAGCAGAAAAATTTGAATGTTTCTTTCCAAAAGAGAGAAAGGCGCGAACTGAGGCCATGTCTTGGTTAATGTGGCAGATGGGAAGTGGACCTATTCTAGGCGGTGGTTTTGGTCACTTTTATGCTTATGCGCCATTTAAAATAGAGTATGCTGTAGATCGTTTTTCTATGGAAGTTAAACGTCAACTTGATGTGCTGGATAAACAGCTTGAAAATAATGAATTCATTATTGGTAATGAATTAACCATAGCTGATTTTGCGATTTACCCTTGGTATGGCGCTATGGCTCGTGGTCTTTTATACAAGGCTGGAGATTTTTTAGAGGTAGAAACTTATACGCACCTTTCAAGATGGGCTAAGCAGCTTTCCAAGAGACCCGCATTTAAAAAAGGCTCAATTGTAAATCGTTCATGGGGTTCGGAAAAGGGTATTAAGGAGCGACATAGCGCATCTGATTTTAAAGGTAAGGTCTAATTATATCGAGTACTGCTACTTAAAACATTTTTAAGTTAAATTTTATCAAGAACACTCTGTAATGCAGCATCCAATCTTTCTTCGTCTGCGCCTGGTATGAGATCATCACCTATAATGAAGAAAGGTGTTCCTGATAATGATGGAATGCGAGTAGCTAGAGCTAAAGTATCAGCTAGGTAAAGTTCAACTTTTGGATCATTCATGTCTTGTTTTAGTTTTATTATGTTAAGACCCTCTTCTTCTGCTATTTTATAAATCCTATCCTCAGAAATACTGCGTTCATTCATTAATGCAAAATGAATTTCAGCAAACTTCCCCTGCTTATTTGCAGCTATAGCTGCCTTTGCTGCAATTTTTGATGTTTTTGTTCTAGAGTCTAGTATCGGAAGTTCTTTAAAGATAACTTTTACATCTTTAGGATAAGTCTCAATAACTTTTTCAACCCAGCCAGCTGACTTTTTACAAAACCCACAGTTGTAATCAAAAAATTCTACTATTGTTACTTTTGCATTTTTTTGTCCAATAGAAGAATCTCTTTGATCATTGTACAGTGCATCAGAAATTTCTGCTAAAGCTAGTCTATCTTGTTTTTTATCAAGTTCTATAAATGCATCCCTCAGTATTTCAGGATTTTCTAATAAGTAGTTCTTAATTATGGCTTCAACTTCTGAGGTTTTTAAATCTATACCCGACTTGGCTTGAGCGCAGCCAAAAAATGCTATGCTTGAGAGAAATATTGCAGAGATTAAAGTTGATTTCATAATGGTTTCTTTATTTTAAGTTTTTGCAATTAAGCCATAAAAACCTAAATGTCATTGTTATTGTTATTATTATTGATACTTTAAGGTTTGCGACCACGATTTCTACTATTTTTTTTTGCGAGTTGCGCATCTGATACAACTATAATGTCTGAAGCTCGGCGCCAAAGTGGATTTCCGCGTTCTAAATCAGTTTGTGCCCTTTTTGCGAATGAGCTAGCCCTTGCAAGATCTCCAATCGCATAAGCTTGTTCGGCGGTAGCATACTTGGCTTCAGCTTTCATCCCTACTTCGCCATAAGCTCTCGAAAGTGTATACCAAGCATAGCTATTTTCTCTCTCGGTATTTAGTGCTGATTTTAAGAGTTTAATAGCTTCAAAAGTTGATGAGTCATCACTTTCCTCGAGTAGAGATTGCGCAAGCGCTAATTTTAATAAGGGAGCATTTGGTTTTAACTCTAGTGCCTTGCGAGCTGGCTTGAGAGATGCTTGACCTTGCCCGCTTTCATAGAGTATTTGAGCTTTTAACTCAAAAAAATATGGATTTTTGTTATTTTCCAAAATTAAACTATCGATTTCTTTTAAAGCATTTTTTAAATCAGCTGCTTTGAAATGCGCGACAGACCGAGCATAGCGAGCAGGCTGCGATTGATCAGTTGGTGGATACTTTGAAAAGACTACTTGTGGGCCTTCAAGGAAACCCCTTAATTTTGCTTTTGCCATTTCTAGTCTATACTGCTCTTCTTCTGTATCCTTTACGTCTGTGTATTCACTTTCATCCACGACCTCTCTTAAAGCATCTATTCTATCAGATGATAGAGGATGACCTCTGAAATAAGGATATCTTCTAGCATTTGAAAGCACCTCTTGAGCTCTGAATCTATCAAAGAAATCTATAAGCCCTTGTCCAGATTGTTTGGTTGCTTCCATATACTGAGCTGCATACTGGTCAGCTGCTGACTCATTTGTTCTAGAGTATGCGAGGGCCTCTAATTGACCAAACTGTTGGGAGCCGCCCAAGACCATCGCTCCAGCTTCTGCTTCTCCTGCCAGAATTGCAGCAATACCTATGCCAGCTGCAATCAACATCGCTCCATAAGCAGACCTATTTCCGTAATCACTTCGAACAATATGTCCACCAGCGATATGTCCAGCTTCATGGGCTATTACGCCTTTTAATTGATTAGGTGTATCAGACTGCAAAATAATACCACTATGAAGAAAAATATTCTGACCCCGGGTAACAAATGCATTCAAGCTTGGATCATTTACAAGGTAAAGATCTACACTACTCGGGCTTAAGCCTGCAGCTAATAGTATAGGTTTTGTATAATCTATCATTGTCTCTTCAATCTCCGTATCTCGTAATAGAGATTGTGAAAAAGCCAAAGTGTGAGTTATCAATACCAAGAAGAATGCGCTTAAACTAATTAGTAATAAATTTTTTAATCTACAAATCACTTCAAGTACTCTTTATCTAAATATAGAGGTATCCCTCTTATGACGGTTAGCGTCAAGTTAATCACTAGTAATGTTTGAGATAAATTGATTTCATTGATAGGTTGCAATTTTTTACTTAACCAAATTCTGGGCGTATGCCTCTGTAAGTCTTGTCAAAATAAGCTTTAATATCATCATTATCTTTTTTAATATCATTACTCAGAGGCCAAATTCTATCAAGTGCAACTTCTTTTTTCTCAGCATCAATTCCTATTAAAAAAACGGGTACTTTTGATGCATAAGCAATTCTTAAGTATCCTTTCTTAAACCCTAGGACTTTCGAACGAGTGCCCTCAGGCGTCAAGCCTAAGTAGGCATTATCTTGCGAGTTAAACCATTCTGACATTTGGATAGTGATATCATTTTTTTTACTTCGGTCTATCGGAACGCCTCCTAAGTATTTCCAGAACGAAGAAAACGGCCAGAAAAAAGCTTGTTTTTTCATCATAAATTTAAATTTCAATCTCAAAGACATCACGGCACTCATCGCAATTATAAAGTCCCAATTAGATGTATGCGGGGCGCCAATGATGATAATTTTTTTTTCATGTGGAAATTGGCCTGTAATTTTCCAACCCATAATTCTAAGAATAAAAGTTCCAATGATACTTCCAATCCTAGTTCCCTTACGCGGAACATGAACATTCATTGCTGGATGATCTTTTTTAGTCATTTGGTGCTCCTTTTTGTGCTCAGATAGCGAAATTTGTCTATAACTGCAATCCATGACTTGCAGGGCGCTTCTGCCCCTGCTAACCCGCGCATGAGCAATAATGGAGTTTTTCGTGAGCAATCAAAAAAATGTTGTCAACGTGGAAGATGTTAAAAAAATAGCAAGACTATCAAGACTGCACGTTGAAGATACAGAATTGCAATCACTTGCGGATGACTTGAGTGGAATATTAGGCTGGATAGAACAGTTAAATGAAGTTGATGTAGACAATGTTAAACCTATGACATCCGCTGTTGCGATGAAGTCTCCAATGCGAAAAGATGTAGTTTCTGATGGCGGCAAGCGTGATCAAATTTTAAAGAACGCACCGAAAGAAGACGATGGATTTTTTGTTGTGCCAAGAAGCGTGGAGTAAGATCATTGACGGATTTAACTAAGTATACACTTGATGAGGCTCTCAAGGGAATGAAAAGGGGCGACTTTACCTCAGTAGAGCTTACACAGGCGCATATTAACGCCTGTGAGAATGCTACTGAGCTTAATGCCTTTGTTACAACTTCATTTGAGCAAGCTCTTGAAGAAGCTAAAAATTCAGACTTACGCCGAGCAAAGGGCGAAATTGGTATCATTGAAGGAGCACCTCTAGGGGTTAAAGACCTTTTCTGTACGGATGGAGTTAAAACAACTGCTGGTTCAAATATTCTTGATCAATTCGAACCCACTTATGAAAGCTCAGTCACCGCAAATATGAATTCACAAGGCATGGTAATGCTCGGAAAGTTAAACTTAGATGAATTCGCGATGGGTTCATCCAATGAAACTTCAGCTTACGGACCAGTGATCAACCCATGGAAAAAAGAAGAAAATTTAGTACCCGGGGGTTCATCAGGGGGATCAGCAGCAGCTGTTGCAGCTGATCTTTGCTTGGGTGCTACCGCAACTGATACGGGGGGATCAATACGCCAGCCAGCAAGCTTTACAGGTACGGTTGGAATAAAACCCACCTATGGTAGATGTTCTAGATGGGGCACTGTCGCTTTCGCTAGTTCGTTGGATCAAGCTGGACCGATTGCTAAGACAGTAAAAGACGCAGCAATACTTCTCCAATCAATGGCAGGGTACGACGAAAAGGATTCTACTTCATTAAATGTTGCAGTACCTGATTGGAGAGCAAGCTGTGGTAAATCGATTAAAGGCCAAAGAATTGGTATACCAAAGGAGTATATGATAGAGGGAATGCCTGACGATATAAAGATACTCTGGGATAAGGGAATTGAATGGTTAGAGGACTCAGGCGCTGAAATTGTTCCAATTAGTTTACCGCATACCAAATATGCCTTGCCAGCTTATTATGTTGTTGCACCCGCTGAAGCATCCTCTAATTTAGCACGTTACGATGGAATGCGTTACGGCTTGCGCACAAATGGTTCCGATTTGAATGATACATATGCGAGAACCCGAACGGAAGGTTTTGGAGATGAAGTTAAACGCCGAATAATGATAGGTACATATGTATTGTCTGCTGGATATTATGATGCCTATTATTTGAGAGCCCAAAAAGTAAGAGCAAGGATTGTCGAAGATTTTGAAAATGCTTGGCATAAATGTGATACTATACTCACGCCAACAGCCCCCTCTGCTCCGTTTGCTTTGGGTAGGAAAGTAGTGGATCCTGTTGAAATGTATTTGAATGATATTTTCACCGTTACAACAAATCTGGCTGGTCTTCCTGGAATATCAATTCCCGCCGGTTTAAATGCAGACGGTTTACCTTTGGGATTGCAAATAATAGGTAAGGCATTGGACGAAGACACTGTATTTGCTACAGCTAGTGCACTTGAAAGTGCAGCTGCTTTTAATTCAAAGCCAGCGAAATGGTGGATCAAGTGATTAAAAATATTTTGGTTACAATTAAGGTAAGAGAATAAAATGTTTACTGCTGAACGCGTTGCTGACGCAAAAGACTGGATTAAAGGTGAGACTGGTGATTGGGAAGTTATCATTGGGCTAGAGGTCCATGCCCAGGTATCAAGTAATTCAAAACTTTTTTCAGGTTCTTCAACTGAATATGGTGCAGAGCCCAATAGTCAGGTAAGCTTAGTTGATGCAGGTATGCCGGGAATGCTTCCGGTTGTTAATGAGTATTGTGTTGAACAAGCCATTAAGACGGGTTTAGGTTTAAATGCGAAAATTAATTTGTATTCACGATTTGATAGAAAGAACTATTTTTACGTTGACTTGCCGCAGGGATACCAAATTTCTCAATTTGAACATCCCATCGTTGGGGAAGGAAATATTGAAGTTCTCCCAATTGATGCTGATGGTAATACTATGGATCCCGTTATAGTCGGTATTGAAAGATTACATCTTGAGCAAGATGCTGGAAAGTCAGTGCATGATCTCTCACCTGACGAAACTTATGTAGACTTAAACCGTTGCGGTGTTGCTCTGATGGAAATTGTTTCAAAACCTGATATGCGCTCTCCAGAAGAAGCTTCAGCTTATGTTGAGAAACTAAGAGGGATTGTTAGAGCTCTGGGTACCTGTGATGGTGATATGGAAAAAGGAAACTTAAGGGCTGATGTTAATGTTTCTGTGAGAAAGCCCGGAGGGGAGCTGGGAACTCGATGTGAGATTAAAAATGTAAATTCCATGAGATTTATACGCCAAGCTATCAATTATGAAGCTCGAAGGCATATAGAGATTATAGAAGCAGGTGGATCTATTGATCAAGAGACGCGCCTGTTTGATAGTATAAAAGGCGAAACACGTACCATGAGGTCAAAAGAAGATGCTCATGATTACAGATACTTTCCAGACCCTGATCTTTTACCTTTAAATATCGAACAATCCTATGTTGATGATTTAAGGGCTGAACTACCAGAGTTACCTGACGCGATTAAGAATAGGTTTATGAACGACTATAATCTATCTGAATATGACGCACGTATTTTGACAGCGGATAAAATAAAAAGTGATTTTTACGAACTCGTAGCATACGGGCGTGACGCAAAAATAGCTGCTAATTGGACAATGGGTGATTTATTTGGGGCGCTCAACAAATCTGGATTAGACTTGAATGAAACACCTGTTTCAGCAAAAATGTTAGGTGAGCTTATTGATAGAATTTCTGACAACACTATTTCAGGAAAAATTGCTAAGAGCGTTTTCGAGCGAATGTTTAACGGTGAAGGTAATGCTGATGAAATTATAGAAGCTCAAGGCCTAAAACAAGTAACAGATGTAGGCGCAATTTCTGCTATTGTTGATGAGGTTATAGCTAATAATAATGAACAAGCACAAAAGGCAGCAGAAAACCCTAAATTACTTGGTTTCTTTGTGGGGCAAGTCATGAAAGCCTCACAGGGTAAGGCTAATCCTCAAGTTGTAAATCAGTTGCTCCGTGAAAAGTTGGGGCTTTAAAGCACTTAAATACTTTCTGAATTGGTTAAAGCTATTCATATTAGCTAAATTAAGGAACAAAAGAATATGAAATTACAAGAAGGCCCTGCTTTTGGGGCATTAGTAATTGGATTTGGTTTCGCATATTTTATGTACGAAGCTCAGAAGAATGTCTTTTTTTCTTTATTATTAGGACTGGTTATAGCAGTGGCTGACTACTTTTTTCTAGTTTGGGTGTCTGGGTTTAAAAAAGGAAAAAAATAATGAGTTTTAATACTAATAAAACATCTACTGTGACAGAAGCATTAGAATCTCGTATCACGTGTAGGGATTTCTTAGATAAGCCTGTATCTGACAAAATTCTGAAAAGAATTTTAGAGACTTCATTGCGAAGTGCATCAGGCGGAAACCTCCAGCCATGGAAAATACATATCATTCAAGGAGAGACATTAGAGAAGTTTAAAAAAACGTGTGTTGATAGAATGATGGCTGGAAAAGTTGAAGAACCCACTTACCCTGCTTACCCATCACCATTATGGGAGCCACAAAGATCTTGGCGTTATAAACTTGGCGAAGACATGTATGCTCTCATGGGTATTGAAAAAGATAATAAAATGGGTCGACTAGCTTGGTTGGCGCAAAACGGAAAATTTTTTGGTGCACCCATTGGTATCATTATAACGGGTGATAAAAGGCTGGATCAGCCGCAATACATGGATATAGGTATTTATCTACAAAGTTTGATGTTACTTGCAAGAGAGGAGGGCTTGCATACTGCTCCTCAAGGTTGGTGGCGAAATTGGACTTCTGTTTCACATGATCTTTTGGATATTCCAGATGAAGAAGAGGTTCTAGTTGGAATGGCGTTAGGGTACGGTAACCCTGATCACCCTGTTAACGCTTTATATGCGGACAGAGCTAATCTCGATGACATTGCTAAATTTTACGACTAACTTGTGGTTTAAAGCTAAAGCTTACAAAAAAATTATCTGATTAGCTCGCGTAATAGATATTTTTGAATTTTTCCTGTAGAAGTTCTAGGAATTTTTCTGAATATTATTTTTTTAGGAACTTTATAAGACGCTAGTGACTGTCGACACCATTTAATAATTTCATCTTCGTTGATTTTTTTACCAGATTTTGTCTCTATGAATGCACATGGTGTTTCTCCCCATTTTTCATGTTTCATAGCAACTACGGCTGCTATGCCCACAGATGGGTGGGCGTAAAGTACTTCTTCTATCTCAATAGAAGATATGTTTTCACCTCCTGAAATGATAATATCTTTTGAACGATCTTTAAGTTGAATATAACCATCAGGATAAGTAACTCCTAAATCCCCTGAATGAAACCACCCCCCTTTAAAAGCGGCTTGAGTTGCTTTTTTATTCTTAAAATAACCTTTCATTACAACATTTCCTCGAAACATCACCTCACCAATTGTTTTACCATCATGAGGTACAGGTTCCATGTTGTCTGGGTCTAATACCTTAAGGTCTTCGAGGGGTAGGTACCTAACGCCTTGGCGAGATTTTAATATTGCTTGTTCTTCTATGGAAAGATTGTCCCATTCTCTGTGCCAATCATTTACAACTGCAGGGCCATAGGTTTCAGTTAGGCCATAAAGGTGAGTTACATCAAACTTTTCTTTGTGCATTGCCTCTAGAACCTTAGCTGGGGGAGGGGCAGCAGCTGTAAAAAACTGTACTTTATTCTTTAAGTTATATTTTTCATTTTCCGGTGCATTTATAATAAGTGACATAACAATGGGCGCCCCGCAAAGATGAGTAACTTTATGATCATGAAGCGCTTTCCATATAGGGCCTGATTTAACATCTCTTAAGCAAATATGTGTTCCAACTATTGCAGACATAGTCCAAGGAAAACACCAACCGTTGCAATGAAACATTGGCAAGGTCCATAAATAGTTTGAGTGTTTCTGCATCGAAGTCGTAAGTGCATTGCCTTGCGCCAATAGATATGCACCGCGGTGATGAGACACAACGCCTTTTGGATTTCCTGTTGTGCCAGATGTATAATTAATAGAAATAGCATTCCATTCATCTGATGGCATTAGCCATTTAAAATTTGGATCTCCTTTTTTTAGAAATTCCTCATAATCTTGAAAATTTTTTGCTTTTGTTTCATGATTATATTCGGGATCATTATATGCAATTACCAGGGGTTTTTTCTTTGATAACTTTAAAGCTTTTTCAGCTAGAATTTTAAATTCACTATCAAAGATGAAAACTTTTGCATTAGCGTGATCTAACTGAAAAGCGATTGTTTTAGCATCAAGTCTAGTGTTAATAGAGTGTATAACCGCACCGGTCATTGGTATTCCATAGTGGCACTCAAGCATTGCGGGAGTATTGGTTAAAAGAACTGAAACGGTATCGCCAGAAACTATATTATTCTTAATTAATGCTGAAGCTATCTGACGAGAACGATCATAAAATTCCTTGTAGTTATATCTTAATTGACCATGAACAATAGCAGTATGCGTTGGAAATACGGACGCAGCTCGTTCCAGAAATGTTATAGGTGTAAGGGGCTGAAAATTAGCAGGATTTCGGTCGAGGTCTATATTATAGGGGTTAGCCATTTTCTATCGATCATTCCAATCAGGATCTCGTTTTTCTAAAAATGCGCTAATGCCTTCTTTAGCATCCTCATAAAATAAATTTTCAACCATAACTTTCGATGTATGTTTATAGGCCTGAGCTAGGTCCATTTCTTTTTGGGCATAAAAAGCTTTTTTACCTATTTTTACTGTTGGGCTAGATTTAGACGCAATCTTTTTGGCTATTAATGTAACGGTTGCTTCTAAGTCTTTCATAGGAGTTGAACGATTTACAAGTCCTATTTCTTCCGCACGATCTGCAGAGATCATGTCGCCTGTTAAAAGCATTTCCATACTATTTTTTTGTGATATACTTCTCGAAACTGCTACCATGGGTGTTGAGCAAAACAATCCAATATTAACACCAGGTGTGCAAAATTTAGCTTCTTTCGCGGCATAAGCAAGATCACAACTTGCAACTAATTGGCACCCTGCTGCAGTTGCTACTCCTGAAACTTCAGCAATGACTGGTTTTGGGCATTTCACTATAGCCTGCATTAAGTTTGAACATAGAGCCATGAGATTTGTGAAAAAGGCTTTGCCGTGATCGGCCTCTGCCCTTGCATTTGTAATTTCTTTGAGGTCATGGCCAGAACAAAATACTGATCCTTTTGAGGAAATTACTATAACTTTAACGGACGGGTCTAAAGTAGCTTGCTCTAGTGAAGAAATGAGTTGAACAATCATGCTTTCAGATAAAGCATTGCGGCGCTGAATATCATTGAGTGTAATGCGCTTAACACCATCGACAATATTATTAATAATTAAATTATTATTACCGGACATAATTACTGACATATTTTATACATTTGTGAGCTTAGAGAATATTCACTTTTACATTATCTGCAAGTGTATTTGCTACGAAGCAGTAGCGATGAGCTCTATCCTGCATCTCAGCGAGTTTGTCTTTTTCTACGGAAAACCCCGCATCGAACTCCACAACAGGATGTAAATCAATTTGCGTAACGGACATTCGCCCTTTTGGATTTTTTCCAAGATGTGCAACAGCATGATCCTTAAAAGATGAAACTGGCCAACCCGCTTTGGCTGCCAAGGCTAAAAATGTCATCATATGGCAACTAGACAACGAAGCTGCTAAAGCTTGTTCTGGGTTAGTATTGTTAGGGTTTCCGCCCCAATCTGGAGCAGCATCGACTTGTAAATCATAGTTATCATTAAAGACCACATGATGACTATTTGAGAATTTACCCGCTATCAACTCGGTCTCTGATCGATTCCATTTTAGTGTAATTGATAGTTCTGACATTGGATTAATCCTTATATTTTAGTTTTGGCTGCAATGCTTTTCTTTGGATCATAAAAGGGTTTTTCGACAACTTTTGCATCTACAAATTTAGAGTTTATTTCTACAGTTAATTCTGTTCCTATTTCTGAATACTCAATAGATACAATAGCCAAGGCTATATTTTGGTCAAGACGGGGGGAGTAAACTGCAGATGTTACTTTTCCAATGTGCGTATTACCTTTAGTCACTGGCCAAAAACTCGTATTAGGTCCCTTTAATCGCTCGCAATTCAAAATTAATCCAACTTGAATTCTTTGTACGCCTTTTTCTTGAATATCCACCAAAGCCTTTTTACCAATGAAATTGTTTTCTGTATTAAGGTTAATTAAACGCTCAAGACCTAATTCAAAAGGGTTTGTGTTAATATCAGCATCGGCATGATATGATAACATAGCCCCTTCAACACGTCTTATGGTCGAGGTATGACCAGGCTTTAAACCATATTGAACGCCTGCAGACATGATTTTTTCCCATAAGTCAGAGCCATATTTACTATCCCGCAGATAAATTTCATACCCAAGTTCACTTGACCATCCTGTTCTGGAGACCACGAGTGGTATACTGTCGAGCTCGAGCTCTCTGAGCCAATAATAACGTAAATTAAGTATGTCTTCACCAAATAATTTTTGCATAATGAGACCTGATTTTGGTCCCTGTAACTGCAAAGGCGATACATCGGGTTCGGTTATCTTAACATCTAAACTTGAATTAATGGCTACGCCCTGTGCCCATAATAATATATCCGAATCTGCAAGAGAAATCCAAAAATGATTTTCACCCAAGCGCAGTAAGATTGGATCATTTAAAAGCCCACCATCATTATTTACGATAAATATATATTTGCATTGTCCAACCTTCATTTTTGATAGATCCCGGGGGGTTAACTTTTGCATAAATTCAGCTGCATCAGGACCAGTAATTTCAACTTGCCGTTCTACAGCTACATCACATATTATTGCATCATTAACTAAATTCCAGAAATTCTGTTCTGGGTCACCAAAGTCACGTGGGATATACATATGATTATAAACTGAAAAGCCTTGAGCCCCCCATTTAAGAGTTGAGTCAAAATAGGGAGATTTTCTTATTTGAGTTCCAAATCCAAAGTCTTTAGGTTTTGACATAAAAAGCTCATTTATTAAAAATTAGATATTTTAATAAATTAGGCTTTACTTATTGTAATCAATCAACGTTTCTAATTAATCGATTAATATTAAAATAATAAATAAACTTTAAAGAAATTTCGTTTATTTTTAAACTTTAGTATTTATATATCTGTATATGAAGATAGTAATCGTCATAGTTACGACGAAAATTATAGAGTTGTTTCCACCAAAGCTAACGCTCGCAATGGCTGGTCCCGGACACAAACCAGCAATGCCCCAACCAATCCCAAATATTGAAGCACCAAATATTAGTTTAGCATCTGCATCACCACGAGAAGGAAGCTGAAATTTATCAACTAATAAAGGTATTTTTCTCTTTAAAACAGTGCGATAACCTATAAAAGTAATGGTTAGTGCAGCTCCCATGACAAAAGCTAAACTTGGGTCCCAATTACCAGAAATATCTAAAAATGATATTACTTTTGCGGGGTTAATCATCTGCGAAACTGTAAGGCCACAGCCAAACAAAACTCCTGCTAAAAGACATGAGATTGAAATTTTCATATTATACTCCACCAATGACTTTTATTAATAAGACAGTTATTATACCCGTTGTCATAAAGGTTAATGTTGCAAGAATAGAGCGTCGTGATAATAATGCATTTCCGCAAACACCATGTCCACTTGTGCACCCATTACCAAGTTGAGTTCCTATTCCGACAAGAATTGCTCCTATTATTAGAAATGGTCCTTCTACTGGAAATTCTATCATTAATATTGACGGATTGATTATTGCAATGAATTGAGGTCCAATCATTAGTCCTATAAAAAAAGAAAACCTCCAAGCTTTATCATTTTCTCTTCCTTTTATGATACCGCCAAGTATTCCGCTAATACCTGCTATCCGGCCCACACTTAACATAAGCCATACTGCAGAAAATCCAATCATTGCACCGCCTATTGTCGCTGAAATGGGTGAAAAGTTTTCCATAATGTTTACCTGCATTTATTTATCTATAGATATTGCTCTTATCTATTAGCTTCTTCTGATAGTTTTTCATAGAACTTCTAACGAAAAACTGGGTCATCCAAACTTCTTAGTTTGCGTGAATGTAGAGTGCCAGTTTGAGCAGCTTGTTTCATTATTGACATTGCCTCTAGACCAATATTGAGATGTTGAGAAATACGGCTTCTGTAAAATTCTTCTGCAGTGCCTGGAAGCTTAATTTCACCATGCAATGGCCTATCCGATACACATAATAGTGTTCCATAAGGAACTCTGTAACGGTATCCATTTGCTGCAATTGTTGCGCTTTCCATATCAATAGCAATTGCACGCGATTGGTTCAGCCTTTTTCGTAAGCTAGAATAACGCATCTCCCAGTTTCTATCGTCGGTAGTAACCACAGTACCCGTCCGCACATGCTGTTTCATTTCAAACCCAGAAAGTTTCATTACTTTACCTATGGCCTCTGTTAAGGCAATTTGAACCTCAGCTATTGTTGGTAAAGGTATTGTTGGTGGTAAGACTTCGTCTAAGATTTGGTCATCTCTTAAATAAGCATGCGCAAGTACAAAGTCTCCAAGGGTTTGAGTATTACGTAAACCTCCACAATGTCCAAGCATTAACCAGCAATGTGACCTTAATACAGCGATATGATCTGTAATTGTTTTCGCATTAGATGGGCCAACACCGATATTAATGATTGTAATACCTTCATTATTATCACCTATAAGATGATATGCAGGCATTTGAGGAAGCTTGAGATCATCTGGAGGATTATAATCATGAGCTGAATTTACAAGTCCCACACCTGGACTTGAAAACCCCTTGTAAATACCCTTACCAATAACTGATTTTGCATGCTCGATGAATTCGTCAACATAACGTTGGTAGTTAGTGAAGATAACAAATTTTTGAAAATGAGATGGAGAGGTGCCAGTATAATGCTTTAGACGCTGCAAGGAATAATCTGTTCTCAAAGCAGGAAACAAGCTAAGGGGAAGGGGGCTATCATTTGATTGCTCAAATGCACCATCTGCTAAATCATCGTGAATTGCTTTTAAGTTGGGAAGGGAAAAGAAATCTCCTATAGAACCCGAATGTTTTTTATCAATTTCAAAATTTGATGGGTCTATTGCAAAGGCTACAGGAATTTCTTCGTCGCTTAAACCAACATAGTATTCAACTTCATAACACGCCTCAATGTGACCTAATTGGTCAGTGAGATAATTTTTAAAAATTTTAGGATGAGTAATTGATGTTCCATACCAGCCAGGCCCGCGAATACTAACAAAACCTGAAGGATTTATTCCATCTACTTTGCGTTCACGTAGATGGAGAAGAAGGTAGGGATAATGTGTTTGTTCATTTTTAGATGTTTTCCCCGTTTTAGCAAAGACGGAGAAAGCTTTGTTAAGGTTATCTGTTGAAGTTTCATAAAGTAATTCTAATTGATTGATTGCCGTTTTAATGTCTTCACATAGATTTAGTTGATCAAAATAATGTGGTTTGTTTCCAGTATGTTTAAAAATGACTTTTCTCCCATTCGGTCTATTTTATTCCTCCGAATGATGAATAAAATTTCCATGTCCTAATTGAATTATCATAATAAAGTCAAGAAATTTCAATTTCTCAGTATGGAATCCTCAAGTGTAAGGCGTGTACGTCTTTTTTAAGACTTGATGACTTATATAAACTGTCGAGCCATAATGCTTTCTCTTCAGGAATTAAGGCGAGCAAAGCCCCAAAGAGTGCCATAAAAAATCCGGCCTTCATCATCGATATTTATGCCAGAGTACAGGCTGTTATATTTTTGATCGCCAATTATGTAATGAAAGGTAGATTGTCCTTTGTTCCAATCAAGCGCTTCAAGCGTCCATTCATTGTCTCGCGCACCTATGAAATAGACATGATTGGAACCTAAGCTTACCCAAGGCACCCCATTAGGCGAACTGACTTTGGTGTTAACCCAAGCTTGTTCAAGGCGCATTGCTTGAGGGTTCCATTGAAATTTTTGAACGCCAAAGGGTTGGAATTTCGGGTTATTCCCGAAAGGCCCAATTAATACGCTTAATGCACGGCCTTTTTTAGGAAAAAAGAATGGTACATTGCGGGGGCGGTTATTGACCACCATCGCGCCGTATCCTGCAACTACAACTGATTGCTCAGTTTGAATGTCCTCGATGTTTAGTTCACCCATGTTCACAGGAGCTTGCCCAGCTATACGGCGAGAGGGTGCATCCGGTAATGATTGCCAGTTTTCTGGAATTCCTTCACGCCAAAATAAAGTGACATTCATACGGATATCACCGTCTGTTATGACAACGAATTTATCTTCTTCACCAAACCCCATAAGACTCGGCGTTGCTCCTGTGCCATTACCCGTTCCGTTGCGATATTTAGCTGTCCAAGCACCGTCACTCTCATCAACAGAAAATCTATCCCCGGTCCAAACAACTTTATGCATGTGATTGCGCGATGCGAGGTAAATGCCGCCTGCATCATCTATAGCAGCCGAGTTTCGTACCCAGCCGTAACCAACGCCTTGCGTAGAAATATCTTCAGTATCTGCATGTTTTAAGCGTATTATCCTGTACTCAGTGAGATCGCTTGACACTGCAGCAAGATAACCGTTCTCAGCTGGAATAATAATCCAGCCATCAAATGTCATGTTCATACCAACGCTTGGGCCCGAAGCTTCCGGGGGTAGTTGAAAGGTGGCTTTAATAACAATCTCTGATGTTGGATCATTTTTAATTGCGTCTCCATAAGCCGTTATTAGGCCGTCATTATCAGCGATATAAACCCAATTGTTCTTGCCTACCATAATGTAGACTCCAGATAAGTCTTTAAGCGGGGACATTGCTTTGATCGCTGTAGGAATTCCAGTGGCACCATTATTTTTATTGAGTTTGGCTGTGAATTCATTAGCCCATTCTTGGTTATAAGTTCCAGATACTGGCGTTTCAAAGTGGTCATAGATTTCATATGTTTCTTCATCAAGCTTATACAAGCCATTTACTCCATTAGCCCATAAAATGCGCTTTCCATTCGGATATACATTAGATGTAAATGCTCCAAAATAACCTGGACCAAGGTGAACATATGTTATGTCACCTTCACTCAGCCTTTTTGAGATATCAATGGGACCAGCAATTGCGGTGACATCCTGTTGCGCAGGTTCGCCATGCGGCATCGGATTAACGCCTTCAGCCAGAAAGGTGTTCTTTGGCGGTAAATTTGGTATCGAATTAACATCAATTATCTCGGTCATCTGAGGCGCAAGTGGTAAGTCCAAATCTGGGCGTGGAATTTGCTCTTGATGGCAAAATTTTAGAGAGGCTGCCACAGCCATAGCCAAGACTAATGATATGATTATCTTTGACTTTTTCATGTCAGACTCCGTGTTTGAATATTAAGAAATTTTTTAGCAATGCTATTGATCCTTCGCCATGATAATCCCGGTACGAATACCTACATAAGCCGCTTTATTAGGGCCCAAAACAACAGGTGCCGTTACGGATGAGTACTTATCCCAAAAGCCACCAGTCCCTTTTCCGATGAGGCGGTCCCATAAAATGTCACCTGTTTCATAATCCATGGCGGTCAAGTACCATCCACCGGTTTTAGCGCCTTGAAATGGTAGCTTGAATGTATAAATGTAAATCAGACCAGTCGTTGTGGATAATCGCGGTAAAGAGTGAGACTGCATCTGGCTTGCCCAGACAGTTTTGCAGCCTGAGCGGTCCTCATTGATATCAACCCGAGTGACCCCTGGCGCAGTTTCAAGAGCATTACCCATATAATCATGGCCAAAGTCATTTTGAACAATCAGAGCATTTTTATAAGAAACAAGCGAGTTTTCCGTCGCGCTAGCGCTTGGTTTAAAAATCGGTTCCTTACAGACAATTCGGGAGCCTTTTATATCAGCTTTGCGTTTATAAACCATTATATTGGTTGATGGGCTACCATCATCAGCAATTGACACAAGATCATCACCTATCAGTGTCGGTGAAGTACCTGATCCATGAGAGAGGGTACCAATCTTTTGCTCTGAGCCACGCTCATAAGTTTCTCGCCAGACCGGCTCAGGCTTGCGAGTTTGTTTATTTATCCCAAACATATAAAGTGCATGGGTCGAGACCATATAAACGCCATTCATGTCAACGGCGAAAGAGTTCTGCACAACCTCGCCAGACTCGGGTAGATTGAACGTATGAAATTTTCCGTCCGTTTTATCGCGATAACCGATAACTCCACCGGTAGTAACAAACCATAGGTTTCCGATCCAATCTGGCATGACATCATGAATGTTAGCTCCTTCCGGCAAGAGGTCACCTAACGGATAATTTTCAACGACCTCCCAAGTTAACGTCTCCCCCTTTTCTAAGACCTTAATAATTTTTATGGAATTATCATTTGGGGCGAGAATAGCACGATTTTGATTGTCCAGATGAAAATAAGCGCCGCCGCTATTATCTTGATTGTCTTTTTTAGGCATTTCGTACTTAGCCAATGTTTCCAAAGTTTCTGGATCCAATAAATGCAATGTTACCTTATTAAGATTAAGCGCAACAGTAATGAGGCGGCCTTTATCATCAAAAGAAATATTAGGTGCTACGCCGATGATTGTGCCAAAAGATCTATGCTTAGAAACTGTATTATTTCCCAGAGGCCCGCCGTAATCACTCACATCTGTATTATAACTTCCTGAGTGCATGCCGCTACGCTGGGGTTCCGTCAGCAGTGGGTGAAATGGAGTATCAGTGGGCAATAAGGGCCGAGCTGCTATTGCGTCACCCATCGCGGTAGGGACATCATTTTTTGGTATTTTCAACCACCCAGCATAGATCAGGCCTGCACCAAAAATGGTGGCTGGTATTAAATAACGTTTTTTCATGCTTGTATTTTTTTCATTACTTTTTTCAATTTTACAGGCACACCGTGAACAACCGCATTTCCTGTGAGTTCGTCTATGACGTTATGATCAGTAATATCATTAAGGCTTGCACCGGGATGGGCATTTGCGACTCGTTGCCGAGTTCCTTTGCGGGTATGACCCCAGGCGTGTGGCAAACAGATAACACCTGGCATGACGTTATCAGTAATAACTACGGGAACCTCAATACTGCCGACAGCTGAAGTGATGCACGCCATATCACCCTCTTTTAATTTCCGGTTTTTAGCATCCTGGGGATTTACAAAAAGGGTACAAGTGGGAGGACCCTTTACTAGGCGCTGACTATGGTGCAGCCAGCCCAATGTGCGCTCGGTTAAACGCGAGATAATTAATAGGTCATATTCTTCTTCATTATAACCTGCCACTCCTTCAAACCAGCGTGCTTTGAGACGAGGCAAATCGGCGAGTATCAATTGGGGTGCGGCATCAATCTTCTTATCATAGGTAAATAAGCCTTCGGGCAAAATGCGCTTTGGCTCTCCAAGAAATACGCCATGCGGATTGTCTTTCAATATGTTGAGCGTGAGGCCTTTTTTAAACGGGTTTATTCCTGATCCGTAAGGTCCAAACCGTAGCCCCATAGCAAGAATAAACTCAACTGTGATAAGTTTACTTAAAGCACTAAGCACGCGGGCCTTTAATTTTTTTAAGGGATTACTTGCCTTCTTTACTGCCCAGCGCCTTACAACCTCACCTATGATTTCAAAATCTGTATATCCTGGCTTTTCTGGTTTAAATAGTCTTGGGTTATAGGCCGCCCAATTAATTGTATCGTAAGTATGATAGAATAAGTCATAATGACTTTTTTCAAAGGGACCCACTGGGGGCAATATAATATCTGCATGTCTTGTTGTTTCATTAATATACGGATCTACTGCAACCATAAAGTCAAGTTGCCCTAAAGCTTCTTCAAATAGTTTCCCATTTGGCATAGATAGTGCACCATTTCCCGCTATTGCTACAAGTCCACGAACTTTCCCTTTACCGGGTGTCATAATCTCTTCTGCTAATACAGCCACAGGTAGTTCCATTGCGAATTCTGGGCGGTTGCTCACACGACTTCGGTAAGTATCATAACTTCCTCTTGCGCCTTCTATTGCTGTAAATGTATCAATAGCAGTGGTAGGAAACATCATACCTCCGGGCTCATCAAAATTAGCTGTTATCAAGTTTATAACCATCATCAACCAATTGCAAAGACCACCGAACTTTTGCATAGACAAGCCTGTTCTCCCATAACATACCGCAGTTTTAGATGTTGCAAACTCACAAGCAATGCGTTCGATATCATGTTGCGAAATTCCTGTTACTTTAGCGATTGTCGGCAAGTCAAAACTACTTAATGCAGGTTGTATTTTTTCCCAGTTTTTTATGTGAGGGCCAAGTCTACCTTTTTTTGCTAACCCTTTTGAAAATATTGTCTTTATAAGTCCAATTAGAAATAAGGCATCAGTTGAGGGTTTTATGAAGTGGTGTTCATCACAGAACCCTGCACTTTCTGTTCTTCGTGGATCGATTAAAACAACTTTTCCACCTCGTTCTTGGATGCCTGCGAATTTTTTATGAGGATTTGCTCCTGTAGACATCATAGCCCCATTAGAAACCTTCGGATTTGAACCTAATAACAAGAAATAATCCGTTTGATCTATATTTGGTACTGTTGCCATAAACTGATGGCCAAGCATAAAATACCAGACGAAGTTGTGTGGCTGTTGATCAACTGTTGAGCCAGTATAAGTATTTTGAGTGTTTGCTACCTGACGTAAAGGGTGCACGGTTAAAAGAGCTCCGATATTATGAGCAGTACTTCTCCCTTGGTAAGTTGCTACTGCATTATTTCCATGTTTTCTTTGAATGGCTGCTAGCTGAGATGTAGTTTCATTGAAGGCTTCGTTCCAGGAAATCTCTATAAATTTACCATTTACCTTTTTCATTGGTTTATGAAGTCTATCTGGATCAATGTGTATGTCTTGTAATCCTATTGGTTTTGGACAAATTTCACCTTTACTCAAAACATGTTGTGGATCTCCTTTTATTGAAAGTATCTTACCTCCTTCATGTTCTATAGAAATGCCGCACATGGTTTCGCAAAGATGACAAGTTCTGTAATGGATTTCTGACATTACGAGACCACTTTAGTTTTATTATTTGCTTCTAACTCTAAGGAGAGGGCAGTAAAAATATGGTCTAATCCAGAGTCTATAGTAGAAGGAATATATAAATTTTGTTGGGATTTAGATAGTGATTGATGAAAGGCTGTATCCATTATAGAGCATCCAATCATGAAGCCAGTTAATGAACTCGTAGCATTTATTGTTTGCTGCTGGTTAAACCCAGCTGTTCTTAGAACACTAAGTATCTTACTTAGTACCTCCATGGCATTTGGTCCAAATCGCGGGGCATTCCCTAGGTATGGGTGTAGACTAGGCATGCCCTTAAGAGAGGTATACATATTAGTGTAGGTGGCTCTTAGCCATTCTTTCCAATCTAAATTTGAAATTTCGTGGTTGCATACATCTACATCGCAAACGAATGCATCTAATACAGAATTAATAAGATCGGACTTATCTGAAACATGACGATAAATAGCCATGGGGGTAACATTTAGCTTATCGGCTAAGGCTTTCATGGTCAGGGAATCGAAGCCTTTATCTTTAACTAATTCCAATCCTGCATTAGCAATAATTGATCGAGATAACTTCCTTTTGGTTATTCGTCTAAATGAATTTTTCATATGTATATAGCGTATACATAATAAACGAATATTGTATATAGCAAAAAAAAGATATAAAAATATAGTCTATTTAGTATTAATAATGTTTGAAATCAGTATTTTATAATTTTTACCTAATCTAATTTATTCATATGATATGTCAATACTTCTGATTTATTTAGAAATAATTATTTTTATTATTGCAAGTCATTCTCATTTATATTAGCTATAATGCAACTGCAAGTCATTCTCAACTAATCATGTCACATATTATATAGGTGAAAAATCAATGCTAAAAATAAAATCAAAAATAGATACAATTGAGTGGCTTGAAAGCCAGATAAGCGTTTTAGATTATTGGGTAGAGGATGTTTTGTGTAGCCCTGAATCCGATATGAGCTTGTTGGAATGTATCCAGGGGCACAGAAAATGGCTAGACAATGAATTAAAGATTTTAAAACACCCGAATAAATATAGATTGCCGGGATTTGCTCGGCATGCAATTTATGTACCTAAACAAATAAGGGGTTAATTTAATAATGTATATGGAGATTAATCACTTAATTTAAGTTGATGGCGGAGACGAAGGGATTCGAACCCTCGATGGGCTTATGACCCATACTCCCTTAGCAGGGGAGCGCCTTCAACCACTCGGCCACGTCTCCGTTGGCGGGACTAGCGAAAAGAGTGAGGTGTAGCAAGCATTAATGGTGTAAAAAGTTATAATTTCATTATTTTTTGGCTTAGATGCACTAATTAGGTTTTTTTTATGTACTACTTTGGAAGAATTAGATAGTAATTATAATTAATAGATAGGCTTTCATGAGGTAAAATGATGGATAATTTAAAGTTTAGGAAAATTCTTATATTATTTCATTTATTAGTAGCGGGTTTCATGGCACCTGCTTTCATTTTAGTCGCAATCACTGGTGGTCTCCACATGGTAGGAGGGGGAGAAAAGCAAGATATTCAACCCATAATATTAACTGAGAACTCAAGTTTAGACTTTAACAGTAAAACAATTGAAGCGGATGTGAGGACTCTATTAAAGTCCGTTGGAGTAAATCATGATTTCGAATATCTTAAAAACAGAGGCACCTCGGCTCAAACGCGTCCAACCTCAAGGCAATATGTATCTTTCAAGATTTCAAATAACGAACTAAAAGCTGAATTGGTTACACCTAACTTCCAAAAAGCAATGATGGAAATCCATAAAGGTCATGGTCCAAAAATACTGCGAAGTTATCATAAGTTAGTTGCGCTTTTACTTTTTACTGTTGTCTTAGGTGGGATTTTGGTTGGCTTAATGTCGAAAATTTACAGAAAAAAAACAATTGTTTCTTTATTTTTAGGTTCTTTAATTTATGTATTGTTGATAATTTATGGTTAAGAGTTATACAAACTCTACATTTATTTCCTCAAGTCCATCTATTTGACCTAAAAGAATATCCCCCGGTAAGACTGCCCCCACGCCTGCGGGAGTTCCTGTGTAGATAAGATCGCCTTCTTTTAAATCCATATCATTTTTTAGGTAAGAAATGATTTCATTTATAGACCAAATTAATTTAGATATGTTCGATTTTTGTACAATTTCGTTGTTTTTAAGTAATTTAATTTCAGCATTTTGTATTTTTACTTGATCGCTTGGGGTAATGTTAGAGCATACTGCTGAATTCGGAAAGTTTTTAGCTCTTGACCAAGGACCGCCTTTAGACTTTGCGATTTTTTGCACGTCCCTTCTTGTCATGTCGAGACCTACAGAATAACCAAAAATTCCATTAGGTCCAATGGCTACAACTAGTTCGACCTCATAATGTAAGTTAGTAGTGTTTCTTGGATAAGGAATTTTTGAATAATTCTTAACTATTGTTTGAGCTGATTTAGTGAAAAAAACGGGCTCATCACGCTTTGCGTTGCCCCCCATTTCTACAATATGGTCGGCATAATTTTTCCCAACACAGTATATTCTTCTCACAGGAAAATTTTCATGAGAATTCGCGACTGGAAGTGTTACTGGAACATCTGGTGCAAAGCTGTATTTCATAATATCCTCATTGCATAAACACCTATTAATCGCTAGCTTTAATAACAGAGGAGTACCACAATGCGCATTGTCGACATACCTATTGATAAGATCTACATACCAGCTGCTAAAAGAAAAACTTTAAATGAAGAAAAGGTTTTACCCTTAGCAGAGGATATACTTGAAAATGGAATGGAGACACCGGTATATGTCAGAGCAGGCAAGGGAAGATATGTATTGCAAGAGGGACTGCACCGTGTGGAAGCAATCAAGCTGCTTGGAGAAAATATTATAGAAGCTCATATAGTACAGGCTAAGAAATTTTAATAATATCAATCATTTAAAGTAATAAATTAAATCATCTTAATTATTACTTTTCCCATGGCCTTTCTGCTCGTAAGTTCATCAAAAGCTAAGTCAAAATTATCTAGACTATAGCTATTGCTTATACGCGGGTTGATTTTTCCTGAAGCATAATAGGAAAGTATTTCCTTCATGTTGGTTTGGTGATCTTTTGGATATCTTGCCGTCCATGCTCCCCAAAATACACCACGTATATCGATAGACTTTAAAAGGGCTAAATTTAGAGGTATTTTGGGTATCTCCCCTGCGGCAAAGCCAATAACGAGATAACGTCCATACCATTTTAACGTACGCATTGCCGGTTCTGAATATTTATCACCAATTGGATCATATATTACATCGCAACCGCCTAGCTCTTTGACACGTCTTTTTAGGTCTTCATCGGAGTAATTAATTAGCTCATCTGCTCCGTGTATTTTACAAATTTGTAGTTTTTCATTTGTTGATGCTGCTGCAATCACATTTGCGCCCATCGCTTTTCCAAGCTCCACTGCCGCCAAGCCAACGCCCCCAGCTGCCCCTAGTACAAGTAAAGTGTCGCCTTTTTTTAGTTTTGCCCGTTGTTTCAAAGCGTAATAAGAGGTGCCATAGACTAACGCTATGCCAGCTGCCTTATCGAAGGGTATGGTTCCAATTTTCCATACTAAATTTGAAGAACATACTACTTCAGTTGCGAATGCTCCGTTCATTACCATTGCCGCCACTTTATCACCTACTTTAAGGTGTTCTACATCATCTGAAACCTCAGTAATTGTTCCAGAGCATTCTGATCCCGGAATAAACGGGAAGGGAGGTTTTATCTGGTATTTCCCTTCTGCCATTAATATATCAGGAAAATTTAAACCAGCAGCTGCGACTGAAATACGTAAATGTCCTGCCCGTAACTTTGGCGATGGCAACTCTTCAATCTTTTGGCTTTTATATGATTTGAACTCATGAATATTTAGAGCTTTCATGATATACTTTCCTTTTATTTATTGATTTTATTTCTGCTGCCTTTAGCAGGTGGAACCTCAGAAACTCCTGCAAAACATTGAGCTATGGTCATCCAAGTTGAGGCAGTATGTCCATAACACTTTAAATTTGTGTCCTTAATGTTTCTGCATTGAGTAACTACTTGGCTGAATTCTTCTGCGAGACCTGTTATTTTATTATTATTCTGTGGCTCATTCCATTCCCATATTTTTCCACTCGGAGATGTTAGTCTAACGTATGGTTTTGGGTTTGGGGGTGTTAATTTCTTTACCCTGAATGACCATGAATAGGTTGTAACCCCGATATGTGCCACATTTTTCAAGCTATCTGTATTAACTCTGTCCATCCCTAGTATATCGAATATTGCTTGTGAGTGAGCCCATGTTTCCATTTGCCTTGCGATTATGCAGCTTTTTACTGACATGTCAGGACCGCCCCATTTCACACGCTTCTGAGGGTTTGCAACCATAAAGTGCTCAACAACTTGTTTGTATCCATTTTGCCATGCATGAAAGAGACATTCCCCGGAGTTCAATTTTAATTTCTTACACCATTCTTTTTGTAATTTTTGATGGGTCTGCCCCCCTTGAAATACTTTTATGACTTCAACCATTAATTGATCAAATTTATGTGGTTCGTTCAATGTCCAAATGGCTGCCATATTCCAAAGATGTAAATGTGCTAAAATGTCAAAAATGGTCCAAGTTTTGAACTGCGTCTCGGTATTATAATCATGGTCCTTAAGTTTAATTAGAAGAGCCTCTAGTGCTTTACATTCATTTTCAAAGTCTACGGTTTCTTGCATAACTTATGTACTTGTATTTATTGAAAGAGTAGTTTTCTGAATATAACTATGTGCATACCAGAAATGAAGTTACAAGTTAATTTTGCCGTTGTTTGCTCTTTTAATAGCAGAGTTTAAGCGTCTTTTTTAGTTGATATAAATAACTTCAGCTGAGTCCCTGAACTTCGTAATGAGACTTTCTAAAAATATCCATTGCACCAAGGAGAATTAATTTTTAACTTTTGATTACTATTAGAGGTACTAATGTATAAATATATCAACTTTAAATGTGGTTTATTTTGTTTTGGTATTAATACGATTGCAAAGTATAGCAGGAAAAAAGAGGACTTAAAGTGACTACGCTTTTAAATACGATTGATCATGTTTTCGCAAAAAAAGTGTGCAGTGAGCATCAGGATAAACCTGACGAACTTCTCGAAATTCTACATGAAATTCAAGTGCAGGAGGGGTTTTTATCTGATAGGGTTTTACGTACTGTATCGAAGTCTTTAAATTTATCCCGTGCAGAGGTGCACGGAGTTGTAAGTTTTTACCATGACTTTAAGAAAGAAAAGCAAGCTGAAAATGTAATTAAGATTTGCCGCGCTGAGGCTTGTCAGGCTGTGGATGTTGATAAATTGATTGCAGATGTAGAAAGTTACTATGATATAAAAATGGACAATGGGGGAGGTAAGGTATCTTTAGAAACCATTTTTTGCCTTGGGAACTGCGCTCTTGGTCCTGCAGTGCTTTATAAAAATGATTTATATGGCCGAGTTACCCTTAAAACAGTTCAAAAAATGATAGCTTCTACAAAAGGGGTAAAGGAGCAATGATAGTTAATGTTTATGTTCCGTGTGATGCAGCAGCTTTATCTGTTGGCGCAGACGATGTGGCAAATGCTATTCTGAAACATTCGAAGGGTAAAGTTAACATTATCCGTAATGGCTCTAGGGGCATGCTTTGGCTTGAACCATTGGTTGAAGTGGAAACACCAAAAGGACGTGTTGCATATGGCCCTGTTAGCGTAGAAGATATAAATTCATTATTCGCGTCTAATTTTCTTGAGGGCGGTGATCATCCATTATTGAATGGAATCACGGAAGAAATTCCTTACTTTGCCAATCAAGAAAGATTAACTTTTGCCCGAGTAGGAAAAATAGATCCATTAGATTTGAATGACTATCAAGCCAATGGGGGGCTATTGGGTTTAAAAAACGCGTTGAGTATGCAGTCAGATGAAATTGTTGATATAATAAAAAGTTCAGGTTTACGAGGCAGGGGCGGAGCTGGTTTTCCAACTGGAATAAAATGGGAGACTGCTGGTGCCCAGCCTAAAGGACAAAAATATATTTGTGCAAATGCTGATGAAGGTGACAGCGGAACATTTGCTGATAGGATGCTAATGGAGGGTGACCCTTTCTCCTTAATTGAGGGAATGATAATAGGTGCAAGGGCCATCGGAGCTGATAAAGGTTATATATATGTAAGGTCTGAATACCCGCATGCTATCAGTACATTGAAAAGTGCTATTGTTATTATGGAAGATGCAGGTTGGTTAGGAGATAATATCAATGATACAGAGACTAACTTTGAATTATCAGTAAGAATTGGCGCTGGTGCATATATTTGTGGTGAAGAAAGTTCAATGCTTGAGAGTCTTGAAGGTAAACGTGGCCAAGTTAAGGTTAAGCCACCTATACCAGCTATAAGTGGTATGTTTGGAAAGCCCACAATAGTAAATAATGTACTGACTCTAGGTTCAGTACCGTTTATTTTAGCTCATGGTGCTAACTCTTATGCTAATTTTGGAGAAGGGCGTTCAAAAGGAACTCAGCCATTCCAGTTGGCTGGGGATATTAATCGAGGCGGGCTAGTTGAAAAAGCTTTTGGAGTTTCAATGGAAGATTTAATAAATGGTTTCGGTGGAGGGACTAAGTCGGGAAGGCCAATAAAAGCTGTCCAAGCCGGTGGTCCGCTTGGAGGATATATTACCCCAGAAAACTTTGATGTGGCTATGGGATATGAAACTTTGGCTGAAGCAAAAACCATGCTTGGTCATGGTGGGTTAGTTGTTTTTAATGATACTGCAAACATGCTGAATTTAGCACGTTATGCCATGGAGTTTTGTGAGATTGAATCTTGCGGAAAGTGCACACCATGTAGAATTGGTTCAGTGCGTGGCAAAGAAACACTAGATAAAATAGCATCGGGAGAAAATATTGAAGAAAATATTCAAATACTTGATGATTTATGTGATTTGATGGAAGAGGCGTCTCTTTGCGCGATGGGCGGATTAACTCCGATGCCAGTAAGGACCGCAATGCGATTATTTCCCAATGAATTTAATAACCCAATAGTAGTGTCTTAGGAGCGTTCATATGGCCTTATTGACAGAAGTTGATTTTGGCACACCCAAGGTGACAGCCAACAAACAGGTAACATTGACAGTGGATGGAACTAATATTTCTGTTCCTGAAGGGACATCAGTTATGAGGGCTGCCGCTGAAGCCGGTATTAAAATTCCTAAATTATGTGCAAGTGATAATTTGAATGCCTTTGGATCTTGTAGACTGTGTGTTTGCACTATTGAGGGTAAAAGGGGAACGCCTGCTTCATGCACTACTCCTGTAGAAAATGGTATGAATGTAGTAACTAAGAACGACCAAATAACAAAAATCAGAAAAGGTGTTATGGAGCTTTATCTCTCTGATCATCCAGTAGATGCTTTATCTAAGCCTGGCGCGAAAGAGAGTGAATTTTTTAAGATGATTGAAGAAACAGGTGTTGTAAGTGTAAGATATGGTTTGGCCGGAGACTCACATCTTAACTCTGTAGTAGATGATACTAACCCTTATTTTGTTTTTGATGAAAGTAAGTGCATCTTATGTTCGCGTTGTGTCCGTGCATGTGATGAGGTGCAGGGAACGCTGGCACTCACGGTTGAGAATAGAGGTTTTAAATCTAAAGTAGCAGCTTCAATGAATGAGTCATTCATGGAGTCAGAGTGTGTATCATGTGGCGCATGTGTTCAAGCCTGCCCAACAACTTCATTGCAGGAAAAGTCTGTTATTGAAAAAGGTATGCCAGATGAAACTGTCTTAACAACATGTGCTTATTGCGGCGTGGGGTGTTCTTTTAAAGCTGAAATCAAATCTGGCGAAGTGATACGCATGGTGCCTTGGAAAGATGGAAAAGCAAATCATGGACATTCTTGCGTGAAAGGTAGATTCGCATATGGATATGCAACTCATGGAGACCGTATTACAGAGCCTATGATACGAGAAAAAATAACGGATCCTTGGAGAACGGTTTCATGGGAAGAAGCTTATGAATTCGCAGCTAAAGGACTTAAGTCTGCGCAAAAAATATATGGTATAAAGTCCATCGGTGGAATTACTTCGTCCAGATGTACGAATGAAGAAGTATGGCTTGTTCAAAGGCTCATCAGACAGGGATTTGGCAATAACAATGTCGATACATGCGCAAGGGTATGCCATTCGCCTACTGGATACGGATTAAAGCAAACCTTTGGTGAAAGTGCTGGAACACAAAACTTTGACTCTGTTATGGATTCTGACTGTATACTAGTTATTGGTTCTAACCCAACAGATGCTCATCCCGTATTTGGCTCTCAAATGAAAAAAAGACTTCGTCAAGGGGCTAGATTAATTGTAGCAGATCCAAGAGGAATAGACTTAGTAAGATCTCCTCATATAAAAGCAGATTATCATTTGCAATTGCAGCCTGGAACTAATGTCGCATTAATAAATGGATTAGCACATGTCGCGGTTTCAGAAGGGCTTATTGATGAAGAGTTCATTAAAAGCCGTTGTGAGAGTGATAGCTATAAAGCCTGGGAAAAACAAATTTTAAACCCAGTTAACAGCCCTAAATCAGTATCTAAAATCACTGGAGTTCCAGTCGAAGATATTGTCGGTGCTGGACGGTTATTTGCGACGCAAAAAAATTCGGCAATATATTATGGATTAGGGGTAACTGAACATAGTCAAGGCTCCACGATGGTAATGGGAATGGCTAATTTGGCTATGGCGACTGGCAATATTGGCAGGTCTGGTGTTGGTGTAAATCCAATGCGTGGTCAAAATAATGTTCAAGGGTCCTGCGATATGGGAAGTTTTCCTCATGAATTTTCAGGCTACCGATCGGTAGGAGATGATGCTGTAAGAGGTATTTTTGAAAAAAAATGGGGCAAAGAATTAGACGGTATCCCAGGATACCGAATACCTAATATGTTTGATGAAGCTATAGGCGGTAATTATAAAGGAATGTATATTCAAGGTGAAGACGTTGCTCAGTCAGACCCCAATATCAAACATGTCGAAGCTGCACTTAAGTCCTTAGACATATTAATTGTTCAAGACCTATTTTTAAATGAAACTGCTCGTTTTGCGCATGTATTTTTACCGGGAACAAGTTTCCTTGAAAAAGACGGAACATTTATTAACGCCGAACGCAGGATTAATCGTGTGCGGCCTGTGATGAAGCCTTTAACTGGCAAGCATGAGTGGGAGGTAACTCAAGATTTAGCTCGAGCAATGGGTATTGAAATGGGGTTTGTTAATTCGTCTGAAATATTTGATGAAATCGCTTTTTTAACTCCACAATTTGAAGGAGTATCATTTGATATACTTGATGAACATGGAAGCTTGCAGTGGCCTGTAAACAATAAAAATCCCGCAGGTGCTGAAGTAATGCATGTAGGAGAGTTTGTGCGAGGTAAGGGAAGATTTATACCAACAGAATATCAACCAACACCTGAGAAAACTAATCGTCGTTTTCCCTTCATATTAACCACTGGAAGAATACTGAGCCAATATAATGTTGGTGCTCAAACGAGAAGAACGGAAAATAATATCTGGTGGGAAGAGGATGTTTTGGAAATTCACCCAAGTGATGCGGAGACGCATGGTATAACAGATAGTCAATGGGTCTCCTTAACCTCCAGAAAGGGTGAAATTACACTCAAAGCTAAGCTTTCAGAAAGAATGGCGCCTGGTGTTGTTTATACAACTTTCCATCATCCAGATACGGGTGCTAATGTTGTTACTACTGATAATGTTGATTGGGCTACTAGCTGCCCGGAATATAAAGTAACAGCAGTTTCTGTGTCTCCCGCAAATCATAAATCAACTTGGCAAATGAACTATCAGGAAGAACTCTTAGAGTATAGAAAAATAGCAGAGCCTGCCGAATAAATGATTTTCCCGGTAACAATAAACGGGACACCAAGCGCATTAATGCAGAATGTTGTTGCCGGAAAGAAAACATGGTTTGTTGCGGAAGAAATTCCAGTTGCGTTTGTTTTCAATCAAAGAAATTATTCTATTATGATGGCAACGCCCGATGACCTTGTTGACTTTGGACTTGGGTTCTCACTTTCCGAAGAAGTTATAAAGCATCCTAATGAAGTTAAATCTCTTGAAGTTTTACATTCGAAAAAAGGTATTGATTTAAAATTTAAGATTTCGATGGAAGCTATTGAAAAACTTGATATTAAGCAAAGAAAACGTAATTTAGTAGGTTCAGCAAGTTGCGGATTGTGTGGATTAGAAAGTTCAGAATCTTTATATAGAATTTTACCTAGTGTTGGTAAGGTAAAAATGAAAATAGATACTGCGAATGCGGAAAAGGCGATTTCTGCTTTACATGAAAATCAATTACTTAATTCCAAAACACATAGTGTTCATGCTGCGGCATGGGTTAATTCAAGTGGTGAAATTATAATAACCCGAGAAGATGTTGGTCGTCATAATGCTTTGGATAAGCTTTTAGGTGCTATGGCGTTACAATCAATCAATACTGCGAATGGTTATGTTTTGATGTCTAGCCGCTGTTCTTATGAAATAGTTGAGAAGTCAGCTAAGAGAGGCATCAAGGCAATTGTATCTATCTCCGGCCCAACGGCTTTTGCATTGCGCAAAGCAAATGAAGCAAATATAACACTCTATTCTCTCGATAAAAATAGAGTGATTGAGATTAAGTTATAATTTTTACTTATTTAGTTATTTTCTAGCTTGCGCTGTGAACAGGCTCATAATAAGGGCGGATTAATAATTATCGCGACGGTTGCGTCCCGCTCATAAGGTTAAATGGCATGAAAGCTGTTTTAGGATCCATTGGAGCTCTTTTATTTTCAGCCGCTATTTTACTAGCGGGAGGCGGGCTTTTAGGTACTCTTGTGGCAGTCAGTGCTGAGCTTAATAATTTTCCATTAATTGCCATTGGTTTTCTCTCCTCAGCTTATTTTGCTGGATTTATGGGTGGGTGTATATTTACTCCTCATTTAGTTAAAAGAGTTGGGCATGTTAGGGTTTTTGCGGCACTTTCTTCACTTGTTGCTGCTTGTGCTTTAAGTCATATGCTTTTTGTGAATGTAGCAAGCTGGGCGATCTTACGAGCCCTAACAGGCTTCAGTTTTGCTGGTTTATATATGCTAATTGAAAGCTGGATAAATGAGCAATCTCCTTCCGAAAAACGCGGCCAAGTATTATCCATCTATAGGATGGTTGATTTGATAGCCGTTACTATTGGTCAATTCTTACTTAATGCTGCTGATCCCAAAGAGTATATATTGTTTTCAGTGGTGGCTATTTTAATTTCTTTGGCTATTTTTCCTATATCTTTGTCTACCTCAAAAGCCCCTATGGCGGTTACCTCAACTAAGCTAAATATTAAAAAACTTATAAAAATTTCTCCTTTGGCCGTCGCTGGGTGTTTCGCTGTCGGCCTATCCAGTGGAGCATTTTGGGCTGTAGCCCCAGTTTTTGTTCAAAAACTAGGCTACCCGGTTCTAATGGTATCAATTTTTATGAGTGTAGTTGTTTTTTCCGGTGCTATAATGCAATGGCCTATTGGTTGGTTATCTGATAAAATTGGCAGACGTATTGTTATAATATTCGTATCTGTTGGCGGGGCTGTAAGTGGTTTATTTTTATGGCAATTCTCACCTGATTCTATCTCTTTAATGATACTTGGTGGTGCGCTTTATGGAATGTTTGCAATGCAAATTTTTGGAATGTCAGCGGCACATGCCAACGATTATGCCATGTCTGATGAATTTGTTTCTGTAAACGGCGGACTTTTACTGATCTATGGAATAGGCTCTGTTATAGGGCCATCTGTTGCACCAGTCGTGATGACGTTTGCGGGACCATCTGCAATGTTTGCATACACAGCACTAATACAATTTTTATTAGCTCTATATGGCATTTATAGATTAACACAACGTGATGCTCCCAAGGAAAGTAATGATTATGTTGCTATGCCAAGACCGCGCGCTGCATTGTTAATATTAAGGTCTGACCCCAGAAATTTGCTGAGACGTAAAAAACGCAACAAAGCTTGATGATTGTATTTATATCTCCATAATTCTAAGCTTGCATAAAACTAATCCTGATGCATAGTTACCAGACGTTTGATAGTTAAATTTGTCATTATATAATAGGCGGCGATAATGGTTAGAATAAATCCAAAAAGCACTTCCGATGATCATTCGGGAAGCATTGATGAGATGAAAAAAATACTTAGTAATCAGAAGGCTTTGTTCATCAATGAGCCTAATATTGCGTGGTTAAAAAGAAAAGAAAACTTAAAAAAACTTGGTTCGATTATTAAAGACCATGAATCTGATTTCATAAATGCCATATCTAAAGATTTTGGAAATAGAGCTTCGGAAGAAACTATAATAGCTGAAATGTTAGTCATTCAAGGGGGTATAAACCATGCCCTTAAACACACCCCAAAATGGATGCGGACTCGAAAAGCGCCTACAGCTTTGCAATTCAAGCCAGCTTACAACAGAGTAATTCCACAACCTCTTGGGGTGATCGGCATTATGAGTCCTTGGAATTATCCGCTTCAGCTTGCTGTGATGCCCTTAATAGGTGCATTAGGTGCAGGTAACAGGGCGATGATTAAACCAAGTGAATATACACCTTTGTTCTCCAAATTATTAAAAAAGGTCCTAGGCAAAGTTTTTTCTGAAGACGAAGTTTACGTAGCCCTTGGTGGTGTAGATGTAGCTACCTGCTTTTCTTCTCTGCATTTTGATCACTTAATATTCACTGGTTCAACAAATGTAGGACGTATTGTTGCAAAATCTGCAGCAGCAAACCTGGTTCCTTGTACTTTAGAACTTGGGGGTAAGTCACCAGCTATTATTGATGAATCTGCTAATTTGAAAACAGCAGTAGCTAGATTGACTAATGCTAAATTACTTAATGCCGGCCAAACTTGTGTTGCTCCAGATTATTTGCTGATGCCAAAGTCTCAAGTTAGTGATTTTGCAAGTGCTATGATAAGCCAAGCAGAGACTTTTTATCCAGAGTTTGCAGGAAATAAAGATTATACATCGATTATTGCAGATTCCCATTATGCACGATTACAAAATTTACTTGAAGATGCTGAAAATAAGGGTGCCAAAATTAGAGTTGCTGGAAATGATGATAAACAACAGTTAGCAAAAGAACGACGAATACCACTGACTATTGTGACTGAAACAACTCCCGATATGAAAATTATGCAGGAAGAAATTTTTGGACCGTTGCTTCCAATATTGGAATCTGAAAGTTTGAACGAATCTCTTGAGTATATCTCAAAGCGAGATAGGCCACTAGCGTTGTACTGGTTTGGAAAGAATAAAAATAAACTTAACCGAGTTTTAAAAGAAAGTATATCGGGTGGAGTTACTATTAACGATGCCACCTGGCATGTAATTCAGGAAGATATCCCCTTCGGAGGAGTGGGTCCCTCGGGCATGGGCGCTTATCATGGTGAAGTAGGTTTTCGAACTTTTTCTCACATGAAAGGGGTATTCTTTCAAAGTAAGTTTAGTCAAGGAAGTAAACTTCACCCACCTTATGGTCCAATGGCATCTAAAATGATAAATCTAATGAAGAAAATAATGTAGGTTAAATTGGAATATGAAATCATATGATTATATTATAGTTGGAGCTGGCTCAGCTGGATGTGTTTTAGCCCACCGTTTAACTGAGGATCCAAATATATCTGTTTGTTTACTAGAGGCAGGGGGCACTCATAAACATTGGAGCGTCTGGGTACCTGCTGCAGCTATACTTAATATGGTTACTAAAAAACGTAATTGGTCTTTTGAAACCGTACCGCAAAAGGGCCTTAATGGAAGAAAAGGCTATCAACCTCGCGGTAAGATGCTTGGCGGTTCCTCTAGCCTAAATGCCATGGTTTATAATCGATGCCACCCAAATGACTACGATGAATGGGAAAAGCTGGGCAACAAAGGCTGGTCATGGAAGAATGTACTTCCATATTTCAAAAAGTCTGAAAATTATGAACCAGGTGAAAATGAACTTCATGCCCAAGGTGGATTATTAAATGTCTCAAAATTACGTAGCCCTGGTTCAATAAATGATATATTTTTTGAAGCAGCTAGAGAAAATCAGTATAAAATATTGGATGACTTGAACGGTGTAGTTGATGGTCCAGATTTTGAAGGTATGGGCTACTATGATGTAACTCACAAGAATGGAGAGAGATGGTCAACAGCTAGAGCTTTCTTAGATACTGCAATTGAACGTAGTAACTTAACAGTTGTAACGCACGCTCATACTGAAAAAGTAATAATTGAAGATAATGAAGCTAAATTGGTTAGGTTTAATGTTAAAAATAAGACTAATCAAATTAAAGCTAACAAGGAGATAATATTATCTGCAGGCGCTTTTGGTTCGCCGCAGATATTATTGATGTCAGGAATTGGTCCAATAGATAAATTAAAGCCTCATGGAATAGAGCAAGTTCATGAATTACCAGGTGTTGGCGAGAATTTACAGGATCATATAGACTATGTGATGGGATATAATTCAAATGTAAAAGATAATATTGGTTTTTCTGTTATGGGAACTTTTCGTATGATTGGTGAAATCTATAAATATATAACCAAGCGGAGAGGTATGATAACCACTAATTATGCTGAGAGTGGTGGGTATTTTTATACAGATAAATCAGAGCCTTCTCCAGATATTAAACTAACCTTTGTTCGTTCCGCTGTCGATGACCATGGACGTAAGTTGCATTTAGGGCATGGCTATAGCTGCCATACTACAGTCTTGAGACCTAAAAGTAGAGGCTCCTTGTGGTTGAATAGCTCTAATCCAATAGATCCACCCGCTATTGACCCTGCTTTTTTGGAAGATGAACGCGATATGGAAACATTATTCCGAGGTGTTAAGAAAACACAGAGTATTTTAAAATCACCTGCATTTAACCCCGTACGGGGTAAGCCATTTTATGCATCTGACACTGATGATGACACAGTGTTGAAAAAAGATATCAGAGACAGATCTGATACTGAGTACCACCCAGTAGGAACATGTAAGATGGGCCATGATAATATGTCAGTAGTTGATGATAGGCTTAGGGTACATGGAATAATTAACTTGAGGGTAGTCGATGCATCTATTATGCCAAATCTTGTCTCAGGTAATACTAATGCACCAACAATCATGATAGGCGAAAAAGCTGCAGATATGATCAAGCAAGATAATCAATAATATAGCATAACAAGATTAACAAAATTAGATTATTTACTTAAATAAAACCATAGTGGTATCCAAATAAAACTTAAGGTTACTATGCCCTTTATGGATTGATAAATAATCCATACCCAGAATACTTCTTTTTTATGAGATTTCACATAAGAAATAATTCGTATAGGATTGAAAATATTAATTTTTTTAAAATTTATCATATATAGCTTGTTAAGCAGTATTGATAGGTATTTTTAAATAATGTTTACCATTATCTTCAGCTTTGGGTAGCTTTCCAGCTCGCATGTTTACCTGAACAGAGGGCAGCAATAACTTAGGTATTTTAAGTGTTTTGTCTCGCTTGGTTCTCATTTCCATGAACGAACGTTTATCTACACTGCTATTTATGTGGATATTTTTTCCTTTTTGTTCATCAACTGTGGTTTCCCATTTGTGATAATTACGATCTTTTGTTTTATAATCATGACAAAGGAATAACCGTGTATTTCCAGGCATTTGATAGATTTTTTGTACTGAATCATAGAGAGTCCCAGCATCACCTCCAGGAAAATCACACCTAGCTGACCCATAGTCAGGCATGAATAACGTATCCCCTATGAATAATGCATCTGATATATGATATGCAATACAAGCTGGCGTGTGGCCTGGTACGCTCATAACAGTTACATTCAAAGTGCCAATTTGAAATTTATCTCCATCATCAAATAATCTGTCAAATTGACTTCCATTCCTTTTAAAATCACTATTCTCATTATAGATTTTACCGAAAGCCTTTTGCACAAGAGGAAGATTACAACCCATTGCTATTTCACCCCCAAGCTTACTTTTTAAAACTGAAGCCCCTGATAGGTGATCGGCATGAGCATGAGTCTCGAGTATCCATTGTGTTTTAAGGTTATTATTATTGATATACTTTACTATTTTTTCTATGGACTCGTTGGATGTGTATGCTGAATAAATATCATATCCTAATACTGAGTCTATGATTGCACATGATAAGCTTTTTGGATCAGAGACTACATAACTGACTGTATTAGTGTATTCATCGAAGAATGCTTTTATAGTAGGCTTTTGCAAAGATTTAATCCCTCGTGAAACTTTTTTAAGGCTAGGATCACTAAATAGTATATTTAATATATTTAGTATATTTAAATATTAGCTTTATTTATGCAAAAGTCTATTTTGCTATATATTGTTTTATAAGACTGGTAAAACGGAAGATGTTATTTTAGTTTGAGCTTAAAGGACGGGAACAATTGAATGCAGACTTTAATAAAAAATTATCTATATTTATTTTTATTATTCTTTCCAATTGAAGTAAATAGTAGCGACTATGTTCAAGTTCCACCGAATGAAATAATGGATTTCTATAGTATTGTATCTGAAGTATCGCCCAAAAGAATTTCACAGGACATTAATAGACTTGCAAACTTTGGTACCCGGCATACTTTGTCTGAAAAGGTATCCGACCAACGAGGGATTGGTGCGGCAACTCGCTGGATATATAGCGAATTTAAAAAGATTTCAGACTTATGTAATGGCTGCATTGAAGTTATGTATGTCTCCGATAGCGTATCAGGCGAGAGTCGTATCCCCTCTCTGACAGAAATAGTAAATGTCATAGCTATCCAAAGAGGGTCGGAAAGACCAAATGACTTTGTCATGATGTCAGGAGATATAGACAGTAGAGTAACTGACCCTTTGGATGGAATATCAGATAGTCCCGGTGCAAATGACAATGCCTCAGGTATGGCAGGTGTTTTAGAGGCCGCAAGAGTGCTATCCAGAAGGGAGTATGCAGGCTCCATAATTTACGCAGGCTTATCGGGAGAAGAGCAGGGGCTTTTTGGAGGAAAAATTGTTGCACAACACGCAATCAAACAGGGGTGGAATATCAAAGCAGTATTAAACAATGATATGATATCTAATATTGAAGGAATAAATGGGGTAATAAATAATTCTTCTGTCCGTATTTTTTCAGAGGGGACCCGCGCAAACGAAACAAAAAATGAGGCACTAATCAGACGCTTTACTGGAGGTGAAGTTGACAGCCCATCAAGAAACTTAGCACGATATATAAAAAAAATAGGTAATCAGTACATAGTGAATTTAGATATAAAACTCATTTACCGTCTGGATCGCTACGGAAGAGGAGGTCACCACCGTCCATTTAATGAAGTGGGTATACCTGCAGTAAGAATAATGGAAACTAATGAGCATTATGATAGGCAGCACCAAGATTTAAGGTCAGAAAATGGAAGAATTTTCGGAGATATTATGAGCGGTGTAGATTCAGATTATGCAGCAAAGCTAACATCATTAAATTTATTAACCATGGCCCAAATTGCTGGCGCTCCGCCAATACCAATAAATGTTGAACTTTCTGGTGCGGTAACAGCTTCAGCTAAACTAAAGTGGGATAAAGCTGAATTAGGATCAAAATTTAGTGGATATAAAGTTCATTGGCGTGAAACCTCAGAATCGGAATGGACAAATTCTAGGTTTGTAGGCGATGTAAATGAGTGGGAGTTTGAAAATTTAGTTATTGATAATTATTTTTTTGGTGTATCATCAGTTTCAAAGGATGGGTATGAAACTCCTGTGGTATTCCCTGGCGCTGCTGGAAGGTTTTAATAATTTTTAGCTTAACTTATAATAATGATTAAGGCCTGTTGGGTTAGTAGTATTTAATAATTGCATGATGAAAATACAAAAAAAACAGAAGTTTACAGTCAGTGTAGCACCTATGATGGATTGGACTGACAGACATTGTAGGTGGTTTCACAGAAAACTATCAAAGAATGCTTTGCTTTATACAGAGATGGTAGTTGCGGATGCGATCATTTATGGCGATAAAGATTTTTTGATATCATACAATCCAGAAGAGCATCCAGTTGCTTTACAACTAGGCGGTAGCGATCCCAAAAAACTATCGCAAGCAGCAATAATTGGTGAAAAATTTGGTTATGATGAAATCAATATAAATATTGGATGTCCATCCGACAGAGTGCAATCTGGCAGGTTTGGCGCATGTCTCATGGATGAGCCTGAGCTTGTTGCGGAATGCTACTCTGCTATGCAAAATGCTGTAGATATTCCTGTTACTGTTAAGTGTCGACTTGGCATAGATA